>MAAB01029220.1_pt1 | contig 40531 bp, 31 predicted proteins | sample 1115991 | NCBI WGS metagenome assembly MAAB01 (sample SAMN04961124, study PRJNA320927) | seawater metagenome | isolation source: sample BD02T18 sea water enriched with oil for 18 days | place: USA:Gulf of Mexico | collected 2013-07-27 | reverse complement strand
TTGCAACTTGTTATTAGCCAATAAAGTGATGCGTTTTTGCCTAGAACCAATAACTTAATCCAAACATAATCAATAATGCGCCTAAGTATTTACTGATTATTTCTCCTTTTGGCATAACTTTTTCTAAAACAATTACCAGCGTTAAAATAAGGATCCATTCTAAATTCATTACCCCACTTACAAATAATATTGTCATTAAAAGCCAGCAACAGCCTACGCAATAGCTACCGTGCTTTAGACCTAAGAATAATGCGCCTTTATAGCCTTCTTGCCAATCCTTAGTAAGCATAGATAATGGTGACCGACAAAGTTTTAAGCAGTTTTGCTTAAATGAAGAAAACTGATAGATACCAGCAATGATTAAAATTGACGCACTAAAGGTTAGATTCGCACTATCCATCATTGGCGTCAGTAGACTTAAATGATGTAGAAAGTACTGAAAAAAGGTAATAACTAAACTGTATAAGCACCAAATTATGATATAGCCAAAGGTAAAAATAATGGTTGGTGTGTAGGTTTGATTTGACGAAATACGCTGTAGGTTTAACTTATTAACTAATAATATTACTGGAATTGCCGAGGGCAGCATCATTCCTGCCATCATAATGGCCCACATGATAAACAGCATGAATACGTCAGTAACAGACCAACTTGCTACCGAATCCATATTCATAGTCATATCATAAAACATGTAATGCCAACTCAAATAAATGAGTAGGCACACACTAATAACGATAAAAGTTCGATTTATTAATACCGTATTATTATTAGGCATTGATGTATCTTTATTTAAGCATTTGGCCAATTCACAACAGCATTTGCGGCAAACGTATCACTATAATTAAAGGCTATATTGCCATGGTTAATTTTCATTAATTTGGTTTTACCTGCAAAACCATCGTTCCACATAAAACCACCTTTAGGGAAGGAAATATGTACTTCATTAATATCGCCAGTAACTGGGTTAACGTGTGGCTCTTGTTCAACTTCAATAATTCCCTCTATTGTGACCGTTGATGTATAGTCTTGCCTATTTAACTTAATATCAGCCATTATTGGTCCATCAAACTCACTAAACAAAGTGCCTAGCACTTCAACAGGCATGCCACCTGCTTGTCCTGACATTATGGTGGCAAGTGCACCGACTTGTTCTTCGTTAGCATTGTTATCAATAAAAAGTGCACCTTTGCCATTACCTTCATGCATGGCGCTTGGCCAAGCAGCAGCAAACACCATTCTCAAACCACTTAAATCTAAATCGTTTAAGTGACCACTAAGTACTTCAAAACCTAATATGGCTTCACAACCGCCGTTTTCACTGGTAGGGAAACCGCCAAACTGACAGCCACATCCGTGACTACAGCTACAATTTTCAATTTGATTCATTGATAATGCCCAAGAATGTTGATTACTCATAGGTAAATCTCCTTTTTTGAGGGTGGCTAAATTATAGACTAAACTTCGCTATTATTCCTTTTTGATAATAAAACACATTCCAATTTGAGTTGTAACGTAATTGTGTGCATTAATATATTTATCTTAATTCAATTATTTGGTTTAGGTGTTTGAAAAAATATAAGTTTTTCCATTTTTAACTGAGTTTTCAATATCAGCACAAAATTGGTTTCTGCTCCAATATTCAAATATTAAGGAAAAATAATCATCTAAAATAATCAAGAGATTAGCTCCTCGCGATCAATTGTCATGAAGTTCCATTAACAGTTGGTGTCTAACTTGTCGGATCAACTGCCGTTGGTGAATAACAAATAACATCAGAAATCTTCCTAAAAATTCATAAAACCTATGACTAGATGTACCCCAGAACGAGCTAAATAGTACGAACTTAAAACTTAGTAGGTGTTTAAACTCGAATTATTCAGCACTTAAAGTTAATTATAAAGATTTACAGGGATCTTCATTTCCTGGTAGGCAATTCATGACAGTTACGTATCCAGTTCTTAAAGGGACATAAAACTGAAAATTCATAATATAAGTATTAACATTTCGTGCACTGTTCAAGTCTGATAGTTTTAAAATTAAATTTTTAAGCTGCTTATCTTGAAAAGGGACGGTATTGTTATCTTTATCTATAACTTTAATTACCGTAATCTTTAATTTTACCGGATCATTAAACAGCTTAGCCGAAAACTCTACTGTACCTCCACCTGCAAGTGAAACTTGAAAAATGTCGGGAATACCAGTTGTTGATATGCCAAAAATATCGGCAACTATCTGCATGGATTGTGTCATGGTTTCCAATTGAAATATAAGTTGACTGTTAAGATAGTCACTGAGATCGTTCTCGCAGGCTGCACAGTTTACAAATTGCCATGCATCAGGAATTACTGTCTTTGGAACTTCATCCTTTTGACTTGCCCTAGCGAAGTCTGCAACAGCATTATCTACAGAGACTAATTGTTCTTTTACATAAGTAGAAGTTGTTACTAAAGAGGTGTTCGATGCCAGTATAGCAGGGTATCCAGGAGGACCGGGAATGTAGCTTAGACTAACTAAGTAAGTGCTAGCTTCCCTGTTTGCTAAGTCTATTATAACAACTCGTTCTGGTGGACTTTGGGCTGTCATGGACTTGGTTGCCCAAGACTTAGCCGTTAGCTCACGTTTAATTTCTATACATAAATTACATTCTGCATAACTTTCTGATGCGGTTACTTTTGCGCTAATAATAAAAAAAGCAAAAAAAATGGCTAATAGGTTTGCTGTAATTTTCATTAAGGTTCCTTTTTTAATAACGGATATAAAGATGAATTGAACAGAATGAAATTAAGGGATGTTTGCGCTACTGTACATAGCATTTTGGTAACACTAAAGTAACTAGGGTGCTAAGTTGGCTTTTTAGTCTATTCAAGAGAAATGATATAATGCCCAAAGAAGTTGATTGATGTAAATTAAATTGCCGACTTAGCTTCAGACACAAAAAAGGTCTGAAAAAACAGACCTTTAGTTATTTAAATCAACAATTATGATTTTTGTATTCCTCAGAAATTAAAACGGAATATCATCATCAAAATCAATTGATGGTTCTTGTGGATTTACTTTAGGTGCTTGTTGAGGCTGTTGTTGCCCTTGTTGAGAGAAACCACCCTGTTGCTGACCTTGTGGTGCATAGCCGCCTTGTTGTTGAGGTGCTTGTTGTCCTTGAGAAGAAAATCCACCTTGCTGTGCTGGTTTATTATATGATTGTTGCGGTGCCTGTTGCTGACCTTGTTGGGCAAAACCACCTTGCTGCTGAGGTGCCTGTTGCTGGAAACCACTATTTTGCGTTTGACTTTGCTGTTGAGACGCTTGTTGATTTTGCGGAGCAAATCCACCTTGTTGACCTGAAGATTTACCATCTAACATTTGCATTACACCATTAAATCCTTGTAATACAATCTCAGTAGTATATTGATCTTGCCCTTGTTGGTTAGTCCACTTACGTGTTTGTAATGAACCTTCAAGATAAACTTTTGAACCTTTTTTCAAGTATTCGCCTGCAATTTCAGCTAACTTACCAAACATAACCACACGGTGCCATTCGGTTTTTTCTTTTTGCTCACCCGTTTGTTTGTCTTTCCATGTATCAGATGTTGCTACAGTTATGTTTGCTACCGCACCGCCATTTGGCATAAAACGTACCTCAGGATCTTTACCTAAGTTACCTACAATAATTACTTTATTTACGCCTGCCATGAAAAATCCTATTGATTGTGCTCTTCTAAAAACAAATTGTGTGCAAAACGCACGTCATATTTTTAGAGTTTAAAAAATTTAGTTAAGAGTGTAATTCTATAGTGAGACTCGATCAAATTCGAGTGCTTTTTGCGTTTAAAAGCTATTTATTTTTAGCTAATTGATTTTTATCGAATTAGCTAAGATTGAAGTTTCTATCCTTGGTATAAATGCTTAGATAACTCAACGCGAATTTTATCTGATATTTTCTTAGATGCTTGTGCTTGGTAGTCAAAATTAACCATAGCTGCAGTACCTGAAACACACTTTTCTCCATGTTGCCAAATCTCTTGATAAACATCAAATGAAGCGCCGCCAATACGACTAACAAAAGTACGCATTTCAACTTCTTGCCCATAAAACAACTGACCATGATAAGACACTTCAATTTTAGCAATAATGAGTTCCCATTTCTTCGGGTCTAAATCAGGGATAAACAATCTAAAAATAGGCTCTCTCCCCCCCTCAAACCAAGTAGGAATTTTAGTATTATTGATATGACCAAGCGCATCAGTATCACTAAAACGCGGCATTAAATTTTCGGTAAACATAACTTATTTATCTCTATTTTTATTAACTTATAACGCTATAGTAACTTTAACCTATAGAAAAATCAGCCAACTTCTTATATAAAATAAAGAAACTAAAAACACGCAGACGAACTGAATTACTTTTATAATAAAACAACTACCATTATTAAGTAAACTTTCCATACCATCTTGTATTTAAAGAACGATATAAATTGTAGTGGCCTAATTACAATCGAAAACACCGCTATTTATTGTTAAGTACGTTCCTCCTCCAATAACAAGTGTTATAACAGGGTTTAAAGTAACTAAACCAACAACTCCTGATGTTATTAACGACGTATTTATGGGATCTATATCCTCACAACTATCGTTATTAATTTCTAACGAATTATTATCTGTAACTACATCACCACGCTGTTTTGAAGGTCCTGAACTGCATCCATTTAATGCAGACAACAAAAGAGTAATAATTAGTAAATCTTTGCTTTTCATGCGCATAATATTCCCTTTAAAAATAGTTTTCTTTACTACTGGCAAGTAAAAACTAACGGATGCTTTTGCTATTGTATATAGCATTTTAGTAACACTAACGTAACTAGAATGCCATGTTAGCTTTTAAGTCAGGTGATTTTATTCGTTAACTTACCTATAGGTGCATCTAATGATATCGGAGGTTCAGTAAACCAATGTGCTTGCTTATCTCCTATATATAAACAATCTTCTAGTCTTACACCAAACTGATTAGGAATATATATACCTGGTTCATTCGAAAAGCACATGCCTTTAACTAAAGGAGTTCGCTCTCCATGCACAAAATTAATGCTCTCATGCCCCTCCATGCCAATACCATGACCAGTTCTGTGAGATAAACCTGGTAATTTATACTTTGGACCAAAGTTCAATGTCTCATAGTATTTTCTAACTGCATCATCAACAAGCCCTGCTTCTACACCTACTTTCGCTTTTTCAAATGCTATTTCTTGTCCTTGTCTAACAGTATCCCAAATATGCTTTTGCTTCTGCGTTGCAGAGCCAATAACAAATGTTCGACTAATATCTGATTGATAACCATGAACACTACAGCCCGAATCCATTAGAACAATGGAGCCTTCCCTGATAGATTGCTCTTCTTTCGTTCCATGAGGAAATGCACTTGCTTCATTAAACAACGCTAAGCACCAAGAACCACTTCCACCTAGTTTAGATTGAGTGGCTTTCATCAGTGATTTAACATCGCTTTGGGTCATGCCAATTTTTAACAGGCTATATACATACTCGTAGGCACGTAGCGTTACCTCATTTGCCTTATGAAGTAGTTGAAGTTCATGGGTACTTTTATACATTCTACAACCCAATGTAATTGGGTTAGCACTAGTATGGCTTGCATCAGGCAACAATGACATCGTGTTTTCTAACACGAAATATCTGACTGTGTTTTCAAACCCTATTAATCCTTTATCAGCTCTCCTGTCTTTAAGTATCTGTCTTACTTTTACAAAAGGACTTTCATGCTCTTGCCAAACCCTGACATCGTTACCTACAGATAAAGACTCTCTGATACTCGGCTCTTCAAAAAATGGACAAACAACTGCAATATCGCCATCTCTTGGTATAACTACACTAGTAAGCCTTTCACTTCTCCACCATTGTATTCCAGTGAAGTAATCCATTGCTGCACCTGGCTCTAAAACAATGGCAGAAACCCCTTCTTTTCGCATTATCTTTTGAGCGTTTGCAATTCGTTCTTTTCGTTCAGAAATAGAAATAGGTTCAATGCTCATGTTTACTGTAGGTAGGTTATTTAACGTTTCCTTTTTCTCAAAGGAGAAGGCCATTGGTGATATTGCCGAGCCCGCTAATGTCAGTGCTGTTGCTTTTAGAAAAGATCTTTTATCCATATCGTTTTGGACCTTATATGAGTGAGAATAAGTTTCTACAAAATTTAAAAAAATATATTTTCAATTCAAAATAATGTTTAAAATTTTTCACGTGGATTACCAGCTATTCCCATGGTATTCCCCTAGAGATGAACATAAGTTATAACTTATGTTCTATTAGAGGAGATGTAAACTAAAGTTAGAATTTAATTTAAGTCTATTCAATTGCACATACTCAAGCTTTATCCTATTCATAATTTATAGCGCTACAACATTATTAACTGGTATTAGAACCCTAGTAAAAACAGCTAAAAATAAATAAAAAATATCAATTAAAGGCTATAGTTAAGTTATACTCAAACAACTTAAAGGCTTGTTCATATTTTAAGTTGTTTGAGTAAATAAACTTTTATAAAAGGATTTTGTTATTCCTATCAGCAGTAAATATTCACACTTTCTATATCTCACGACGTTTGCCGTGTTTTCTCTCATGATAGGCATTACAGCACCCAAGGCGCAAGAGCCTAATACCCTAGAGGTTCACACCCAAAAGAAAGTTTGCGATCAAGAAAAGCAGAATGTCATTTTTATACCACTTACTATTTTTGATAAGAATGAAGAAGGCTTTGTTTTCCTTCATCGTTGGGCCAATGCCATTCATATAGATACCAAACAGATTACTCTTGAAAATGAAGCCGCTTTTTTCCTCGATAAATGTGCTAAAAACTTTTCAGATATGGCTGAATTAGAAAGGCACTTGCGCAGTAGAAAATACTTACGTGATGCAAAAGTTACGAGTGATGAAATGGTGGAAAATATAACCGTGACTACTTGGGATAATTGGTCATTAATGCCAACCATTAGTTTTGGTCGTCAAGGTGGTGAAAGTACTTATAGTTTTGGCATTAAAGAGCGAAATTTTTTGGGCTTAGGTATAGATGCTGAAATTGAAACTTATAAAAATTCACAACGTAAAGGCTATAAAGTTAAAACGACAATTCCGTTATTTAGTAAAAAAAATATCGATTTAAAACTACGCTTTGCCGATAATGATGACGGTACTCAACAATCTTTATTTTTACGAAAACATTTTGCAAGTTTTTATACCAACAATGCCTATCAAGTTGGCTTCAATGAAGAATCACGTAACGATACTATTTATCAAAACAATGATGAGTTAGCGATATTTGCCCATGACATTAGCTATAAAAATGCTGAGTATGCTTGGTTGAATTTTAATAATGAAAACTCACTAGTTCGATATCGTGTTGGCATAACACAAGATCTGCATGAATTCTCTTATACTGATAATGCAAAAAACAATCCTAACTCACCATTATTGCCGCAAGATCGCGATTTTATCTATCCATGGATAGGTTTTGACTACATAGAAAAAAACTTTAAAAAGCTCACCAACATTCATTTAATTACCCAGATAGAAGATTTTAACCATGGGTGGCAATTTAGCTCACGTTTAGGGATTAGTGATGGTGAAAAAGAAAATAGTGCTTGGGCTTTATTTCAGGCCGAAATTCACAAAGGCTTTGAAATTCATGACGATGCGCTGGTACTCATGAATATAGCTTTGAATGGCGATATTTATGATCAGCAAGATCACCGAGTGTTGCTTAATATAAACACTGAATATTTTTACAATTTCAATTCAAGCTGGGGATTTTACTTAAATAACACCAATGTAATAAGCAATAATCAATACCTTGATAAACCTGTCACTATTGGGGGAAATACTGGCTTACGAGGATTTCCATTACAGTATCAACATGGTGAACATAGCGTAAAGTTTACCAACGAGATACGCTATTATCCTTATATAAATATATTTAAATTATTTGATCTTGCTGGTGCTGCTTTTATAGATACAGCTAGAACATTTGGCAATATTGAAGGACAAGGGATTGTCGGTAATATTGAAAATGGCTGGCTATACTCCATTGGTCTTGGGGCTAGATTGTATTCACCGCACTCTGCTGGCAATCATCAAGTAATTCACATCGACTTTGCCTTTCCACAAAGCGACAACCCAGACATTGATAATTTTGAAATTAGGGTTAAGGCTAAGCAATCTTTTTAGCTTTAACGATATACATCCTACAAGAAACGCTTCAAAATCCGGTCAATTTGGGCAAACCGTATTTTATTAAGTAATTTTCTGGGCTTTATTGGGTAGTCGCTAACTGCGTCTAGCTCACTAAAGTGATTTATCTTGTGAGTATGTTCCATAATACCAATTAGCTCAGGTGCTACTTTAGTCATCAAACCTTGTGAAGGGTCATCCAGCAAAAGGCCATTTTCTAAATCTAATGCCCATGCTCGTGGGTTTAAATTGCTTCCTGTTAGCAAGTGATAACGTTCATCACTAATCATTCCCTTTAAATGGAAGCTATTATCTTCATGCTGCCATAAATGTATGTTTAATAAACCCTTATCAATAAAGTTTTGATAGCGCTTAACAAAGCGCTTTAATAACATTTCATAAATATAAGGCACTATCCCAATAGTGCTAAACGCCGCCTCATCAGCAATATAAAAATCATTTGCCGTTTTATCACCAACAACCAATGTGATATTTACACCACGTTTCAACGCATTAACTACATCTTTCGCCAACACAGGGGGAAGATTAAAGTAAGGAGTAAAAATTAATAATTTTTGCTCTGAATTTTTAATGGTCTTGCGAATAACTTTATTTAAGTTGTTTTTTCTGCGTCCATAGCCAATTAAAGGTGTTATTGATATAGGATTTGTAATAACACTCGATTTTTTATCATTACTAACTGAGTGCATCGGGTAAGTTGATTTTTTCAATAATGATTTTAGCGCAATTATATTGCGTTTTTGATGAACAGGACTAGGTAACTTAAGTTCGTTAAGTAATGGTGCTAAGTTTGAATGAATAAAAGTACGACTTAAATACTGGCAAAAACTGTTAGTAAGCGAAGAACAACAAATTTGATAATACCTATCTAAACGATAACGACTACCTTGTTGCATATATATATCATTAATACTCGCACCCGTATAAAAAAGATCATCGTCAAAAACCATCCCCTTTAAATGCAATACACCAAACAGTTCTTTTCGTTTTACGCCAATACCGTATATTGAAATTTTCTGACTATATTGCTGTGCTAAAGCAATATATAAAGCACGATTACCTAGGCTTTCTTTTTCACCAATCAAACCTCGTTGGCCTCGATGAAAATCAACAAAAACGTTAACGTCTAACTCAGGAGTTATTTCTTTAGCCTTATACAAAGCATGTAATATTTCTCTGCCTGATTCATCATCTTGCAAATAAAGTGCTGTTATATAAATACGGCGACGCGCATTAGCAATTAATGACAATAATTGTTGTTTATACTGTTTTGGTGCAGAAAATATTTCAACATCTGCATTGCTAATCACTAAATTTTTCATTTCTAAAGTCAAAGGTTAAAGAACTAAACTATAAATACATTTTGAGCAGTATACGTCAGTTTTTATTTTTCTAAAGTAAATTTTGCTAATTGTTTTGACAAGTTATCAGCAAGTTGTAACAAATTTCTACCTGCCTTAGCAGCATCTTGCGCTCCTTGCATTACTTCATCTGCACCTTTAGCAATACTCTCAGTATGATTTTCAATATTTTCAACCAGTTGGCCTTGCTGATCTACAGCACTAGAAACTTGTTCTGCACCATTAACAATTTGTTCAACATTTTCAGTAACCTCTAAAAATGTTGCCTCAACTTGTTGTGTTTTTTCAACACCATTTTCAGCTTGAACAACGCCTAAATTCATTGCCTCAACCGACTTTTCGGCTCCTTGTTGCAATTGCCCAATAATGCGCTGAATTTCGCCAGTCGAATCTTGTGTTCTACTTGCTAAGGTTCTAACTTCATCAGCAACAACAGCAAAACCTCGTCCTTGTTCTCCGGCTCTTGCTGCTTCAATCGCCGCGTTTAAAGCAAGTAAATTGGTTTGATCCGCTATTTCTCTTATAACATTAACAAACTGGCCTATATCATTACTAAAACCCGCTAGTTCATTAATAACCGAAGCGGATTTATTGACTTCATGCGAAATTCCATTAATTACAGTGGTTGTTTCGCTAATAATGCCCTGCCCTTGTGCAACATTAGCACTAGTTTTCTCAGTTATTGCTCGGGCACTGTTAGTGCTTTGTGAAATTACGCCAACAGACTCACTAACTTGTTGTATAGCATTAACAACGTTGTGTGTATTTTCTTGTTGAATTGATAAGTTATCCTCCATATTGCCTGATAGTTGATTGATATTGTTTGCAGCTAACTCTAGCTGTTCAACATCTTGATTGAACTGAGTAAGTAATATACGAATTTTATGTTGCATTTGGTTAAATTTATCAGCAACATCGCCCAGTTCATCTTTAGAATTGAAAACAATATCTTGAGTAAAGTCTCCTTTTTCAAGTCTTGATGAAGCTTTGTTGATCGCTTCAACATTTTGTTTTATCGATAAATAAATAACCACTAACAAGAAGGCTGTGATTATTGCCGCGCTGACTAAGACCATACTAAGAAGCAGCTGCGACCAGATACTGTTTGATCGACCTGTTTGTAGTTTATTCGCTAATAGATCTGTGCTTTGCTTAAAAAGTGCTTTACTTAATTCTTGTGATGACGAGATAGCACTTTGCGCTTGATTTAATTGCCATTGAATATTATCAGGGTCAATAACATTAGCCTGCAATGCGGCTTGGTAGCTATCAATCTCGGCTAAAAATTCTTTAATATTGTTTTTATAACGTTGAGGTAATTCATTATCAACACGAAGAAGTTGCTCATTAGCCTTACTCAATTGTATTTGTAATTCATCCAAACGTTTATCTAACGCTACAAGCAAGGTATAACTTTGTGAAGTGAAGCCGTTATTTTCGATAATACTTGTGGTCAAATCCCCCGTTCTAAATAAATACTCCGTTAATGCTGGTAAGCCCTGTACTACCATAATAGACAAGTAAAAGGCGCTTGCTTGATTTTCACGACTTAGACCACTTAATGCCGCTGCATTTTCTCTCAAAGAGAGCGTATGTTCATACATTAAGGCTCGTTTCTGAAATTCGCTTACCAAGTCATCATCTATTTGCCCTTGCTGAGCTATTTCCTGAACTACATGGCTCAACTCTTGAGAAAAAGAACTATTAGAGACCTGCTTATTTAACAAGGCCACTTGGTTAACTTCATCACTTTTAACGTATTTCACTTGCTCTAACATTACCGCTGAGTTTATTAAGTTCAACCCTTCAATTTCGAGATCATATTGAGTTATACGTTGCCATTGAGAAGAAACAATCCACCAAGCACTGGCAATAATAGGTATGAAAATGATCAGCGCTAATAAAGAAAATTTAGCTTTAAACGGCAGTTTATTTGTTAAAGCAATCGCGGGGGAAAATATAAAATTCATTGTTATTCCTTTATTAATGAGCCTCTACATAGGAATAGAGGCACAAGAACAAAGTATAGACCAAGAATAACAATGAAAAATTTCTAAACTGTCAGTAATTCTCGAATATAATTAAATTACCATCGCTAATTCAGCAGCTTGGCGAATTGCACGCTTAGCGTCAAGCTCGGCAGCAACATTCGCACCGCCTATTAAATGAACACTCATACCGCCAACTTCAAGGGCATTTTGTAAGTCACGGTTTGGCTCTTGACCTGCACAAATAATAATATTATCTACTTCAAGTAATTGCTCTTTACCGTTTACCTCTATCAGTAAACCAGCATCTGTTATTGACTTATAACTAACACCTGGCAGCATTTTAACACCATGCTTAACTAAGTTAGCTCTATGTACCCAACCCGAAGTTTTACCTAAGCCTTTACCCACTTTAGTCGTTTTACGCTGTAATAAACTTATATCTCTTTTAGAAACATGTTTCTCGATAGCATCAGGTTCAAGCAGTGCTCCTGGATTTTGATAGCTTTTATCCACACCCCAGTTTTTAAGCCATGCATCCACATCTGTGATTAATGATTTTCCTGATGCTAACGGTTCTTCAGCTAAGAAAGAGGCAACATCAAAACCAATTCCACCCGCGCCGATAATAGCCACTTTATTACCTACCGGAGCTTTGTCGCGAAGTACTTGCAGGTAACTCATCACCTTAGGATGATCAAAGCCTTTTATGTCTAATTTTCTTGGCTTAATGCCGGTTGCTAAAATAACTTCATCAAAACCTGCGGCAAGCAACTTTTCAGCGCTTTGTTCAATATTTAAATGCACCGGAATATTAAGTAAATCGAGTTGCTTATTAAAATACCGCAGCGTTTCAAAAAACTCTTCTTTGCCCGGAATTTGCTTAGCTACATTGAACTGGCCACCAATTTCATTAATTTTGTCAAACACTTCAACATGATGGCCACGTTGAGCTGCATAAACGCTAAAGGCTAATCCCGCAGGACCTGCACCGATTACTGCCAATTTTTTACTTTTCTTCACTTTGCTAAAAGTTAATTCCGTTTCATAGCAAGCAACAGGATTTACCAAGCACGAAGCGCGCTTTTGTAAAAACACATGATCTAAACATGCTTGATTACAACCAATACACGTATTTATTTCATCTGATTTGTTAGCTGCTGCTTTATTAACAAAATCAGCATCAGATAAAAATGGTCGTGCCATTGACACCATGTCAGCTTGCCCAGAAGATAAAACTTGCTCAGCGACTTCAGGAGTATTAATACGGTTGGTTGTTACTAAAGGAATAGACACTTCCTTTTTCATTCTTTGAGTGATCCAAGTAAACGCTGCCCTTGGTACTGAAGTAACAATGGTGGGTACACGAGCTTCATGCCAGCCGATACCGGTATTAATGAGTGTAGCGCCGGCTTTTTCTACCGCCTTTGCCATAGTCACCACTTCTTCCCAACTATTGCCGCCTTCGACTAAATCCAACATGGATAGACGGAAGATAATAATGAATTTCTCACCTACTTTTTCACGCACAGCCTTTATGGTTTCGATACCCAAACGCATACGATTTTCAATACTGCCGCCCCATTTATCGTTGCGATGATTAGTACGAATACAAGCAAATTGATTAATCAAATAACCTTCACTGCCCATAATTTCAACACCATCATAACCCGCTTTTGCCGCTAAACTTGAAGCGTAGGCATAATCTTTGATAGTGCCTCGAATTTGTCTATCTGACATTGCCTTGGGCGTAAAAGGGTTAATTGGCGCTTTTATTTTACTTGGAGCCACGCTAAATGGATGATAGGCATAACGACCGGTATGTAGTAGTTGTACACAAATTTTGGTGTCATATTTATGCACAGCTTCAGTTACCTGCTTATGTTTTTTAACATGCCAAAAGTGACTCAAGTCGCCGCCAAAAGGGGCAACTCTACCCCGTATATTTGGACTAACACCACCAGTTACTATTAAGCCAACACCGCCTTTAGCTCGTGCTTCATAAAAAGCCGCCAGTTTAGCAAAACCGCCTTTTTCTTCTTCAAGTCCCGTGTGCATTGACCCCATTAATACTCTATTAGGCAATTGGGTAAAACCCAAGTCTAAAGGTGCTAATAAATGCGGAAATGCTTTCCCTACAGGTGAAGAATCTGCAGATGAAGTTTTGATGGCGTTTGATGCGGTCATATTAATTCCTATTGGTCGAACCAGATAGCTAGATGCTGTTAATTTACTCATTTTTGTTCAAAAACACAAGTTAATTTTGACACCTGTCAGATCGTGTATTTATTATAACTAAAATTATTACTGATCACTCATTAATAGTAGTAGAATATTCAAGAATCATAATAGGGTATTTAGCATTGCAATGAGCCAACAGAATATTGATAAGCAAGCATTAGTTACAATAATTATTAACGAGCTTAAACAAGAATTAAATCAAGCGATTAGTGCAGCAAACGAAGCTCACTCTGCTGCAGTGGATGATCAAAGTGTGGCAGAAACACAATACGATACACTGGCTATTGAGGCCAGTTATTTAGCAGAAGGACAGTCTCGGCGAGTTCATAAATTGCAAACTGCCATTAACGATTATCAAGGTTTAAATTTATTAGACTTTGATGAAAGCAGGGCAATCGCGTTAACTGCTTTAGTACAACTTTCAAAAGATTGCCAAAATCAGCACTGGTTTTTTATCGGTCCTGCTGCGGGCGGATTTCGCTGCACATTCCCCAAACAGCACATCACAGTTATAACGCCGCAATCGCCAATGGGAATAGCATTACTCGATAAATTTCAAGAAGATGATATTGATATTAAGCTTGGAAATAATCACTTAAATGATTACATTGCAGTAGTGCAATAAATCATTTCTAACTCTATTTTTATTTATTGAAGAGACTATCAGCACTCGCTGTAGAGCTTATTAACACATCAGGATAGGTATTGGTAATTTTCCATTACCAATACCGCAAAAGCTAGTTGCTACAATGCCATTTTACCTCATTAAATAAAAGGCATCGTCGACTTGTATTGAAATGCTCCTTTGAATGAACGATGAGAATCTTTATAGTTAAAGATAAACTCGATAAATGTGCTACTTGCCATACGTTCACGACTAATTAACCAAAAATAGCACGCATTAAGTCTATGGCTTGCTCGACACTTTTTCCCTTTTTTACTTGGTTAATAATAGAATCACGTTTACCCTGTAAATATTCAGGAAGATCTTCTGACATTAGTGCTTTATCCACCAGCATTTCTGCTGATTCTTTACTACGCTTTTTAAGGGGAGCTTTTGATTTAGTCATCACTTTATTGAGCCCTTTATCACGCAAACGAATGTAGTTTGAGCTTCGTGCTAAATCGGTATCAGCAAATAGAAACAAATCAATTAATACTGCGCGATTCTTCCATAAAGTAAGTTCACGATTTTCAATACACTTTTCTTCACCATTGCTCGTTTCACTATGCTCATTCCTTGATTCATTTTCCCGATTGCAACTCTCTTTACTTTCAGTGCTAATTTCAGGACTGTCTTCAATAATAATCTCTGGCTCTGTTTGATGCCACCATGCGAAAGTACGCAAAGTACCGATGACGTCATGCCAATATGATGAAAAATCGGTATTTTTTAATTTTGCAATCGATAGTCCTTGGCAGAGAATATCTATTTTATTATTGTTTAGTGCTATAAACTGATCTGGTCTGCGCATAGCTAATAAACGAGTTGCCGCCGCCAATGGCGCTGTATTATTTTGTGATTTTTCAGGTGTATATTCTTTGAAAATGCTCTGAAAATCACTCACAAAATGTTGATAATCTTCATAGCTCACATCGCCTGTTAAAGGGATATTAGCTAATGCAGCATCAAACTTTTCTGGTGACTGCTCAAGTAACACATGAAAGCCCTTTGCGCCTTTAGTGCCTGCAAACCATTCAACATCAAAATTATAAACACTGTAGTCGTGCTTGCTAGTGTGCTTACCAGCAAAAGCTAAACGGTCTTCAACAATTAAATCAGCTAATGGCTTTTGACGAATTTCATCAATATAGCTCAGTAAACGCAACCGCTCATCTAAGGCATGTATGCTGTTTTGTCGTTCAATAAAGTCAACAAATATTGGCCATGGCGCAATACGAGCCATTCTAAATTGGCTAATAGTAAAGCCTGTTTCAAGAACCCCTTGTAGTTTTTTCAGTGGTACAAATTGTTCATCTTCTAAAAGATCCATATTAAGATCTTCACGGCATAGTCGAATTAATTCGCCACACCATCCTAAAAAATTATCTGGCCTATACACTACTTTAACCGCCATTAAATTTAAGCTTATTGGCTGGGCATATTTAAGGGCATTTTGATAAACCTGATTTTCAACATCAGACAAGGGCATGTTCACAGGTAAAGATAACAACTTTCTCATAAAATTTTACAAACTCTGATAGGGGTTATTTCCAGTAATTTTGATGGGAAAAAGCTGAAAATAGTGTGGAAAACCGCGCATCATACGCATTTATCAAGGCATTGCAATCAATAATAAAGAATATAATGCTTTTAGAAACGAGAAGCCTTTTAGCCCACTGATTTTCTTTGTCGAACTTCAATGTTGATACTCATCTACCTACTTTATTTTACTTTATTCGCCTCGGCGTTTATTATTTTACTAAACTCAGAGTAAACAACTTCTGTACCATTAATATTTGTGGCTTTACATGACTACACCACCGCCTTTTATTAATATTAAAGCTAAAGCCAATCAGCATGCGGTTTTTTTAATGTTACTTGCCGTAGTCATATTTATTATAACGTTAATCGTGAGCCAACATTATTGGCGCAGCCACCATTTGATTTTTGTTTTTATTTATCTATTAGCATTAGTTATTATGTTTACTGGGCTATTAAAACGCACCGAGCCAAAAGTTAGTTTTCAGTTAACCCCACAACGCATTCAATATCATCATCGCCAGGGTAACTGGATGCTAAATTGGCAACAAATACAGAATATCAATACAATTAAAGAGGTTATTGGCTTAACAACGGTAGTCTTACCTTACGTAGGTATTCAGCTTAAAAATGTAGACGCATTAGCAGAGCAAATATCTCCACGTCTAGCCAATAGGCTGATTCATGAACAACGACCTTTGTTGAGTTTTTCTGTAATGCACAATTTACTCTCATTAGAAGAAACTCAACTCAACTTCAATCCCTTTACCTTAGAGTCTGGAAAAATAATAAAAGGACCACTAGCGGCTTTTTTACACCACTGCCAAATACTGCATAAAGGGTTGGGCTATCACCTGTATATTCCTGAGTCGAGCACAGACCGAGAAATAGACGCTTTTTGTCAACTGTTAAAACAGTGCCAGCACTACTGTGCTAATTATCCTTAACCGTCGTAATATTAGACATTTTCAAGTATTAAATTAGTGCAATTTACACCTTTAGACCACGACCGAGTTTGCATGACATAGATACGTACACCCAATATCCCCCTGCTGTTAGGACGTATCATACTGAGATTATTAAAAAGGCAGCTGTAATCACAAAACGCCATTAATCTATTAGCTAAAATCATCAAAGATTAGGTACGGTATCGATTCCTAAGCGGACAGAAACATTTGAAATACCGTTCACATTCTGTTCGCAAAAGCGATAACAGCAAAAAATAACTAGGAGTATATGTGTTAATTAATTTTAATTGGTTTTGGTGATACACCTAATATTTACAAAACTTTACTAAGTTACCTATTTTAAAAAAGATGCGGGTGGCATAGAGTGACATTATGTAGTTATAGTGGTTTATATTTATGATACCTTCGCAATTAAGAAATATTAAAATCATCATCTTAAGCCTTTTTGTATTTTTAAATGGCTGCGGTGGTTCTAATTCAGAAAATGAGCCTCTTCCTGTAATTGAACAACCAGAGGCACCCTCAATACCAGAAAATAATGTTATTAAAAATATCGAAGGTGACATTTCATATTTGAAACTTACCAACCGTGATCCTGATTGCGGAGCTTATGTAGGGAATTACATCGCTAATATTTCAGATTTGCAAGAAGGATATATTCTAGAAAGTCTATTAACCATCACCGCCACTGATACTCATTGCACCTTATTCAGTAATAATATTCCTAATCACGACGTAGGTGGTAATACAACTACAGGCAAAGATTTTGCTTCCAAAGTACAGGTCAACACTAAGGCTTATACCTTGACCATTCCTCGTAACCCGACAAAGAAAACTACACCGATTTATGTTGAGAAAATTGCAACAATGTTGACGTTGAATGGCATTTTACTCAATGGGGTGGATTTAGATATGGATTCTGCTTTTTGTTATCATCCTGATATTAATGCAACGCTAAGCATTGGTTTAGGTACTCGTCAGCAATGTGGTTTGAATGCTGACTGGTATGCAGTGCCTGCGAATAATCCAGATATTGTAACCTTAGATGAATTTACCGGTCACGCATTTGATGGGCGTTATCATTATCACGGCGACAATGATGGGCTTTCACATATTGAATCAGGACAAACACTGTCTTTCAATTCGAATGATGTTGATTCTAGTGGCTCTCCTGTTATTGGTTTTGCTCCAGACGGTTTTCCGATCTACGGTCATTATATTTACGACCAAAATATCAATGATGTAAGAAAAGTAACATCAAGTTGGAAAACTTATACGCAAGAAAGAATCAGTACGGTAAATTCCAGTGTAACAGCTCCTTCTATCACTACACATCGCCGTGGGCTCTTTGTTGAAGACTGGTACTATGAAGAAGGTAGCGGTGACCTTGATGAATGTAATGGTATGACAGATGTTTATGGGAACTATGGTTATTACTATACGGAAGATTATCCATATGGGCCAATTTGTAACTTTGGTCAACCTGATGACTCATTTACACTTGACTCATCGGCTTTTGTTGGTGAATAATTTTTTTGATAATTATACAGACGAAAACCAGTATAAATCCAAGTGCAATGACCGCTACTGTGGAAGTTTTATTTGCGCTTTTTGAACAATACTCAATACTTCCTAACTAAAAACAAAACTGACCTAGATTAGCAACCATCATCAACAATATCATAAGCAGGGCCTACCGTTTCTGACTGTGCTTGGGTATATCTGAAATAGCAGTTATCGTCACTTACTTTATTATTATCATCGACATCATAACCAATATACACAAAATTTAAGCCTTGCTCTTCAAATACTTTGTCACCAGAGAGTTTAAATTGCTCAGACACCTCAACCTGCTTGTAGATTTCATGATTATCGATGTAAGAGTATAATAGCCTTAAATCCACGCCACTTAGATCAATAACACCATTGCCATCTGTATCTATATCAACTAAATCGGGCCGGTTTACTACTGGGAATGTGACATAGCTTGGCATTTTTGACTTTAAAAAAATCAAACGATTAGCAGCCTTTGCGCTAACACTAAACTGGGTTAACACAGCTATTTTTGCATCTTTTGATAAGTTGATAAACTTTGGTAATGCCGTCACAGATAATATACCTAATATCACGATGACAACGACTAATTCAATTAAAGTGAAACCTTTACTACTATCCATGAGTGCATACTAATATTTTAATTGTTGTTCTTTAACGATATTTCCATAGACGTTAAGCAATTTGATAAGTCATGTATTCTAACTATATTATGGTATAAAACAACCTATTTTAGGGCACACCTATGAAAGTTGTTGGATCTGATTAGTCAAATACACAATTCTATTTGCCATGCCCTCGATAATAGAATCTTTGCATTTATCTTTAAGTTTTCCTGGTAGACCACCTAGCGCGTCTTGATCAATACACAGTATAATTGAATCTTCCACCGCTTTTGCCGAGGCACTCTTACGTTGCTTATTGATAAAGCTACTTTCACCGATAAACTCACCCACAGATATATACCCAACTATTTTATCTTCACCCTGATAGATAGAATTTTTTTTGGTGATGGCTACTTTACCTGATAATACAATGTAGAAATTACTATTAAGATCCTCTTCAGTTTGCACAAACTTGTCTTTAAAACATTTATAGCAAGTGGAAGAGTTCAATAATAATTCTCGTTCGCCTATGGTCAAATTTTTAAAAAAGTTAACTCTGGCAACAATCTCTAACAGTTTCAAGTGAGAAATTTGCTTTAACGGCAACATAAGCTACGTCCTATTGTAATAATGCTTTAACAGCGGATAAATCAACAACCTTGTCATCAACTTTTAAATAAGCCACCGCATGACTTTTTTCTACGTCACGAGCTCCCGCGTCATCATGAACAAGTGTTGCCTCAATAATGCCTGGCATATTAATCAATAATTCCGACACTTCTTCTGCTCTTTCTTCAGTGTGAATATTGGTGATAAAACTAAAACTTTTCGATTTTTTCAGTTTTTGCATACCAAAGCTAAGCACCAACCAAATTAAACTCGCTAGCGCCATCACTAAAAAGATACTTTGTTCACCATACCGACTCGCGATAAAACCACCAATGATACCACCAGCAAAAGCCCCTAAAAACTGGCTGCTAGAATAAATTCCCATCACACTGCCTTTAACTCCTGCAGGGGCAAGTCGTGATAAAATAGAAGGCATCGTCGCTTCTAAATAATTAAAAGCGGTAAAAAACAAGACCACTGATAATATCAAACTCCAAAACCCTGAGGGTAAGAACCATAATAAAAACAACGCAAAAGTAAGCAAAGCAACCGCGCTACTAAACATTGGCTTTTCTTGCTGCTTTTTCATTGCAAAAATCATAAATGGCACCATCAAAAAGAAAGAGCCAAGCAACGTTGGCAAATAAATCTGCCAATGATTTTCTAACGCCAAACCGCTGGCAACAAACTGCTTTGGTAGGGTAACAAAACAGGCTGTTAGCGCCATATGTAGAATGAATACGCCCCAGTTCAAGCGGGATAACTGAGGATGACGAATTAATGTGGAAATTTGCTTAGGTAGAGCAACGCTATCGCCACGAGGCGCTTTATTCACAGAGTAAGGCACCATGAATTGGATCATAAACATCGCAACAATAGTTAAAAATCCGGTGAACCAAAATAAACCACTTAAGCCAAAAGCATCAGCCACAATAGGCCCTAAAATCATAGCAAAAGTAAAAGACAAACCGATAAACATGCCGATAGTTGCCATCACTTTTGGGCGTTGTTCTTCACGACTTAAGTCTGCGGCCAAGGCTAATATAGCGCTAGCAATAGCGCCCATGCCTTGTATTGCTCGACCTATCACTACACCATAAATAGTGGTAGAAAGCGCGGCAACAATACTACCAATTAAAAACACCACTAAACCTGCCAGTATCACAGGTTTACGGCCATATTTGTCAGATAAAATTCCCATTGGAATTTGCAATAAAGCTTGTGTTAAACCATAAGCACCAATAGCAAGCCCTAACCATAATGGGCTATAACCTGCTAATTGTTCGCCATAAATAGCAAATACCGGCAGAATCATAAATAGCCCTAACATCCGCACACCAAAAACACTGGCAAGCGAAAATGCAGCTTTTTTCTCAATACGGTTTAAACCTGAAACGCTCATGAAAATTTTACCTAACAAAAAATAGAGGGGGAATTAAAAAATCACCGTAGTTTAGCATGCTATTCTCAGCAACAAAAACACCTCAAGCAACTCGGTTAAATTAATAATGTTGCAATACTAGCAATTACTACGGAAAATATTAAGTTAAGCAACAAACCCGCTCGCATCATCTGCTTTTGTGGAACATAACCCGAAGAGAAAACAATGGCATTTGGCGGGGTTGCTACGGGCAACATAAAAGCACAAGAAGCGCTTAATGCGATCACAACAGCAATAACGATGGGAGGTAAGTTTAAATCAACGGCAACTGACATGAATAATGGCACCAGCAAAGCTGCACTTGCCGTATTACTGACTAACTCGGTAAGAAAAACAACAAACAGACAGATAATCAACAATAATAGCCAAGTGTGATTAACAGGTAAGGTAGCACTAATTTGATTGGCTAACCACATACTCGCACCCGATGACTTTAGCAGAGCACTTAACGTCAACCCACCCCCAAATAGAAGAAGAATTCCCCAATTGGTTTTTTCAACAAACTCATCAAAGGATAAACATTTTGAGCCCGTTAACATAACGATAGCTAAAACAGCTAACATGGCATCAAAACCTTTTGTTATACTTAATGCATGAGATAGTGGCGAACTGAACACCCAACCCAAAGCCGTAAAAGAGAATATAATAATCACTAAATTCCGTCGCCAGTGATAATCAACAGTATTTAATTTAAATGTTATGGAGCGGGTAAACGTTGGCTTAAAGATAACGTATAAAATAAAAATCATCAGAGGAAATAATACTGCAAACATAGGTATGCCCCAACGTAACCAATCAGAAAAGCTTAATCCAGCTGCTGAGGCTGCAATGGCATTTGGTGGACTTCCTATAAGCGTCGCCATGCCTCCCAAATTACCTGAATAGGCTAAACCTAATAAAACAAAAATATACAAATTAGGATTTTCAATTGCGCTTTGCCTAGATAATAGTCCTAAAGCAATAGGTAACATTAAGGCGATAGTTGCGGTGTTGCTAATCCACATAGAAAGCAAAGCTGTAGTTAAAAACAACAGCAAAATAGCAATTAAAGGACGACCTCCGGCTAACGATAACATTTTCAAAGCAAACAATTGATCTAATCCATATTTTTGTAGGCTTGCTGCCAAGGCAAACCCACCCATGAAAAGAAAAATAACTGGGCTAGCAAAATTTTCAAAAGCCTGTGACGCAGGGAGTAAGCCACTTATCAACGCCAACACAGGAATTAACAATGCGGTTGTTCCAATGGGCAAAGCTTGAGTTATCCAAAGCCATGCCACCGCAACAAAAATAGCCATACCGAGCTGCACTTGAGGTTGTGCATCAATAAAAAAGATGGCAGAAAAGAAAAAAATAACCGCCAACATTAAGTTAATTACATTTTTTGAGAGCAAGTTCGTGCCTTTAATGACAATACTAGATAAGTTGTTTGTTGATTCTATTACAAATACATAAAAATAAAAGTGCTTAGTAACTGAACATCATTTTATCTTTATGTCATAATACGCGGCTGTGGTTTTGCCAATGGATTAATAGACAAAAAATGAAAAATATTGAAGTCAGAGGGGCGCGTACCCATAACCTAAAAAACATCAACGTAGTGATCCCTCGTGATAAATTAGTCGTGATCACGGGGCTTTCTGGCTCAGGAAAATCATCACTGGCTTTTGATACTTTATATGCTGAAGGACAACGTCGCTACGTTGAGTCTCTTTCAGCTTACGCGCGTCAATTCTTATCCTTAATGGAAAAACCCGATGTTGATCACATTGAGGGCTTATCGCCTGCTATTTCTATTGAGCAAAAATCTACTTCACATAACCCGCGTTCAACTGTCGGTACCATCACTGAGATTTATGATTATTTACGCTTATTATACGCTCGTGTTGGTGAGCCACGTTGCCCTACACATAAACAACCATTAGCCGCGCAAACCGTTTCTCAAATGGTTGATAAAGTTTTAGAGCTTGAAGAAGGCACTAAAGTTATGCTACTTGCTCCAGTACTACAAAACCGTAAAGGTGAGCATGTCAAATTACTAGATAACTTAGCCGCACAGGGATTTATTCGCGCCCGTATAGACGGTGAAATATGTGATTTATCTGATCCACCAACATTAGAGTTACACAAAAAACACACCATTGAAGTGGTAGTTGATCGTTTAAAAGTGCGTCCTGAAATTCAATTACGTTTATCTGAATCATTTGAAACAACACTAGGTTTAACTGCTGGCACAGCAAACGTTGCCTTTATGGATGAGCCAGACAGAGAAGAGTTACTTTTTTCTGCTAACTTTGCTTGCCCACATTGTGGTTACAGTATGCAAGAATTAGAGCCACGATTATTCTCTTTCAACAATCCTGCCGGTGCCTGTCAAACGTGTGATGGTTTAGGCATTGAGCAATTTTTTGATAGCAGTCGCGTAATAGCCAATGATGAGCTAAGCCTTGCTGGTGGTGCGGTTCGTGGCTGGGATAAACGAAACTTTTATTACTTTCAAATGCTACAAGCACTAGCTGAACATTATAACTTTGCTGTCGATAAACCATTTAAAGAGTTAACGGATGAAGCACGCAAAGTTGTTTTGTATGGCAGTGACAAGCAAGAAATTGAATTTAAATACATGAACGATCGCGGCGATGTTGTGCTGCGTAAGCATCCGTTCGAAGGTATTATTAACAATATGCAGCGTCGCTACAAAGAAACGGAATCTAATGCTGTGCGCGAAGAATTGGCAAAATATTTAAATAGCCAACATTGCCCTGATTGTAATGGTAGTCGTTTACGATTAGAAGCTCGTAATGTTTTTATTGCTGATACGCCGCTGCCCATTATCGCTGAATTCGCCATTTCCGATGCGCTTGATTTTTTTCAAGGCTTAGAATTAACAGGACAAAATGCACAAGTTGCGGAAAAGATTTTAAAAGAAATTAATGAACGTTTAGGCTTTTTAGTCAATGTTGGTTTAAATTATTTAAATTTATCTCGCGGTGCTAATACACTATCAGGAGGTGAAGCTCAGCGTATTCGTTTAGCAAGCCAAATTGGCGCAGGTTTAGTGGGTGTGATGTATGTACTTGATGAACCCTCTATTGGTTTGCACCAACGAGACAATGAACGCTTATTAAGTACGCTGGTTCATTTACGTGATTTAGGTAATACCGTCATCGTAGTTGAACACGACGAAGACGCCATTCGCGCCGCCGACTTTGTCATTGATATTGGTCCTGGTGCTGGTGTGCATGGCGGTAACATTATTGCCCAAGGCACAGTAGATGACATTTTAAATTGTAAGGACTCACTTACAGGTAAATATCTATCTGGCATAGAGAAAATTGAAATACCTAAAAAGCGTCATCCTTTTGATAAGAAAAATGTTGTTGAGCTAATTGGTGCTAGCGGTAACAACTTAAAAAACGTTGACTTAATTATCCCTAACGGCTTAATGACATGCATTACTGGTGTTTCAGGCTCGGGTAAATCAACCCTAATCAATGATACTTTATATAAGCTAGCGCACATAGAACTTAATGGTGCGACACTTGATGAGCCGGCACCATATAAATCTATTACTGGTTTAGAGCACCTTGATAAAGTTATCGATATTGATCAAAGCCCTATTGGTAGAACCCCGCGATCAAATCCAGCTACTTATACCGGTATATTTACCGCCATTCGAGATATTTTTGCAGCCACACAAGAGTCTCGTTCACGTGGTTATAAGCCTGGACGCTTTAGTTTTAACGTAAAAGGAGGCCGCTGTGAAGCTTGCCAAGGTGATGGTTTAATCAAGGTAGAAATGCACTTTTTACCTGATGTGTATGTTCCTTGTGATGTTTGTAAAAGTAAGCGTTACAACCGTGAAACGCTAGAGGTGTTATACAAAGGAAAAAATATTCATGAAGTATTAGACATGACTATTGAAGATGCCTTTGAGTTTTTCAATGCCATTCCAGCAATAAAACGTAAATTACAAACACTGCTTGATGTTGGTTTAGGCTACATCAAACTTGGACAGTCTGCGACCACACTTTCTGGTGGTGAAGCTCAACGAGTTAAGTTATCCAAAGAATTATCAAAACGAGATACTGGCCAAACTTTATATATTTTAGATGAACCAACCACAGGTTTACATTTTCACGATATCAAACAATTACTACATGTGATCCATCGCTTGCGTGATCATGGTAATACTATTGTGGTTATTGAACACAATCTCGATGTTATAAAAACAGCTGATTGGATTGTAGATTTAGGTCCTGAAGGTGGATCTGGTGGCGGTGAAATATTAGTGACAGGCACGCCTGAGCAAGTGGCACAGCATCAAAGTTCACATACTGCGCATTTTTTAAAGTCATTACTATGTTAGTTATCCACGATTCTGCCAGACTAAGCTTTCGTCTTATGGGTCAAAAAGATGCTCAAGCATTATGGGAGTTAGATCAAGACCCAGAGGTAATGCACTACATCAATGGCGGTAAACCCAATAGTATAAAAACCATTAATGAGGTTTTTATACCACGGATGCAAGCTTATACTAATGGCAGCAAGGGTTGGGGAATTTGGCAGGTCTCTAACAAAGTCACCAAAGAATATCTTGGCTGGGTGTTAGTTCGGCCAATGGATTTTTTTACCGACAAACCTAATTTTATCGATTTAGAGTTAGGTTGGCGTTTTTTCAAAAAAGCATGGGGAAAAGGTTATGCAACTGAATCTGCTATTACTATTAAAGATGCTGTTGCTAGTAATACTGATGTCCAATATGTTTCAGCGTTAGCCATAGAAGATAACATTGGGTCTATAAGTGTGATGAAGAAAATGGGTATGAATTTTATTAGAAAGTATACTCATAAAGATCCTATTGGTGACTTTATCGCAGTGCACTACCAAATGTCGGTAAAATAGCTTACTCTTATTTTTATCAAAATATTAATAAGGGCTAAGCTCCTGAATACTGCAACTAAAACCCAAGGTTATCCAAACATTCTTATTTACTTACTCGCTTTCACCAGTGGCTTTTGTATTATGGGTATCGAGCTTTTAGGTGGCAGAATCCTTGCGCCTTTTTTTGGCAGCTCGGTACATATTTGGGGCAGTATCATAACTGTCTTTATGTTGAGCTTATCTTTAGGTTATTTACTCGGTGGAAAGCTATCAACACGCTCAGCATCGCTAGCAACTTATGGGCTTATTTTTCTAGTTGCCGCTATCATGATTCTACCCATTTCTTTGTTTAGTCAATGGCTCATGGAAGCTGTATTTCTAACTATTGAAGATTCTCGTTATGGCTCTTTATTAGCATCAATGGCACTATTTTTTATCCCTACTGTTATTCTCGGCATGTTATCTCCCTACTCTGTGCGCTTATTAGTTAAAAGCTCTAATGAAAGTGGAGAAATAGCCGGTAAACTTTATTTTATTTCCACCTTAGGTAGCGCACTAGGCACGATAGTAACTTCTTTCTATTTAATTCTATGGTTTGATATTAATATTATAATTTTCAGCTTTAGTGGTGTCCTTGCCAGCTTAGGGTTATTAGCTATTTTCGTTCATAAATCACGCCAGTTACGTAAAATGGAGCTCAGCCATGTTTAAACGTATTATTACGTTTTTTTTATTTCTATTGCTAACGATTTCATTTGCTCACGCAAAAGTGATTCATCAAGAGCGTTCTCTTTATCGTAATATTATAGTGGAAGATAACGATGATTTACGTTGCTTAAAATTTAATGTTAAAAGCAATAAAACCCAGCAGAGTTGTTTTTATAAAAGCCAACCTCAGCAATTAGTGTTTAATTATACTAAGTTATTGATGGCAAGTTTGTTATTTAATACCCAGCCAAAACGCATTCTAATTGTTGGTTTAGGTGGCGGCACCATGTCTAATACTCTGGCGGAACTCTACCCTGAAAGCAACATTGATAATATAGAGATTGATCCAGCAGTAATTAAAGTTGCTCGTGATTATTTTGGCTTCTTTGAGAATGATAGGGTGACAACCTACAATCAAGATGGTCGTATTTTCATTAAACGCGCTTTGTTAAAAAAGCAAAGCTACGATTGGATAATTCTCGATGCTTTTAATGGCGATTATATTCCCGAGCATTTAATGACAAAAGAGTTTTTACAAGAGGCTAAATCTTTATTGAGTGACAATGGCATATTGAGCTCAAACACTTTTTCGTTAAGTAAATTATTCGCCCATGAATCAGCTACCTATAAAGCGGTATTTGGTGATTTTTATCAAGTAAGTAATAAAGTTAATTCAAACCGCATTATTTTAGTGAGTAAAAAAGGCTTCTCTAACAGCCCCCCTAAGACAAGTAATATTAATAAACTTGATGAAAATTTATCTTTATACGGCGTTGATATTAAGTTGCTTTTTCGCAACATGGTAAATACAAAGAACCAACAAAACTGGCCAAAAAACACGCGTATACTAACCGATCAATTCTCTCCCGCAAACTTGTTAAATGCAAAATAGCGATATAATAAGAATTAGCCTAAGGTCTAATTGGTTTATTTTGTCGACACTTTTATAGTGGTAGTATAAATTACAACTTATTAAGGGCATCTCATGAGCTTTACAGATCAACAAAAAGAGGCAGTAAATTCAACAGAAACCTATTGGAGCAAGCAAGCTAAACTTGTTTCTTGGTTTAAAGACCCCAAAAGAATATTGTCGACAAATGATAGAGAGTGGACTGATTGGTTTGCCGATGGGGAACTTAATACTAGCTACCTCGCTCTTGATTATCACATTGAACAAGGCCGTGGCGAGCAAGTCGCTCTTATTTATGATTCTCCAGTGACCAACACCAAACAAACGTTCACTTACCTTGAGTTAACAGAGTTAGTGGCAAAATTTGCTGATGTATTACAAAAAAAGCAAGTAGAAAAAGGCGACCGCGTACTTATTTATATGCCAATGATTCCACAGGCTGCTATTGCTATGTTAGCTTGCGCTAGAATTGGCGCTGTTCATTCAGTAGTCTTTGGTGGCTTTGCAGCAAAAGAACTTGCTGTGCGTATTGATGATGCCGAGCCCAAAGTTGTTGTCAGTGCCAGCTGTGGCATTGAAATTGAGAAAGTTATTCCTTATAAACCTTTACTTGATAATGCCATTGAATTAGCAGAGCATAAACCTAGTAGCTGCATTATTTATCAAAGAGAACAGTTAAGTGCACCGATGAATAATGATCGGGATTATAACTGGCAAATCCTAATGAATACAGCAAAAGGCATTGCTCCTGTTAGAGTTAACAGTACCGATCCTCTTTATATTCTATATACATCAGGAACTACAGGTAAACCTAAAGGCGTTGTTAGAGATAATGGTGGTCATGCTGTTGCTATGTTATACAGTATGAAAAATATTTATGGCATGAAAGCGGGTGATACTTTCTGGGCAGCTTCAGATGTAGGTTGGGTTGTAGGTCACTCTTATATTGTGTATGCCCCGCTGATGGCAGGTTGTAGTACTATTTTATATGAAGGAAAGCCAATTAGAACACCAGATGCAGGTGCTTTTTGGCGCGTATGTGAGGAATACAAAGTAAACGCACTTTTTACTGCTCCAACTGCTTTTCGTGCTATTGCTAAAGAAGATCCTGATGGCGCATTAATGAATGATTATGATTTATCTCACTTGAAACGCCTATACCTTGCTGGCGAACGTCTAGATCCTGCCACATATCATTGGTTAAGTGAAAAATCCCAACTTCCTGTTATTGATCATTGGTGGCAAACAGAAACAGGCTGGGCAATAGCTAGTACTCCATTTACCGATGAAACATGTAATGAATTGATGCCGACAAAAGCAGGCTCTTCTGGTTTTTCTGTGCCCGGCTTTAATGTTGAAATTTTAGATGCCTACGGTAAAACGCTACCTGCCAATCAGCAAGGAACCGTTGCTATTAAACTCCCAATGCCTCCGGGTTGCTTAGCTACAATTTACCAAGATGAAGAACGTTTTAAATCAAGCTACTTATCAACTCACCCGGGCTATTATGTCACTGGCGATGGCGGCTACATTGATGAAGCTGGATACTTATTTATTATGGGAAGAACCGATGATGTCATTAATGTTGCAGGACATCGTTTATCAACAGGTGAAATGGAAGAAGTGTTATCTGGACATAGTGCCGTGGCTGAATGTGCTGTAATAGGTATAAATGATACATTAAAAGGTCAAGTTCCTTTTGGTCTTGTCGTTATTAAAAATGGCATTGATGAAAGTGATGATAGTTTGAGCAGTGCATTGAAGCAAAAGGTACGTGCAGAAATAGGCGCAATTGCTTCTTTGAAAGGATTAATTATCGTTGAGCGCTTGCCTAAAACACGTTCAGGAAAAATATTACGCAAAACATTAAGACAGATGATTGATGGTCAAGATATTGATATCCCATCGACCATTGAAGATCCGCAAGTTTTAGAAGAATTATCAGCTAGATTAGTAGGGATAACCAACTAAAAACTGCTTTATACCGCGAGTTAATTCTTAGCTTGCGGTATGATTTTCACTCGCTGTATTGCTTGAACCAGCCACAGCCTGATTAATATCATTCATTTCAGCTTGCGTTAGATCTCGCCATTGCCCGGGTTTTAAATTACCCAATTCAACACTCATAATACGTGAACGTTTAAGTTTTTTAACTTCATAATCCAAGTATTCACACATGCGCCGAATTTGACGATTCAACCCTTGCGTTAAAATAATAGTAAAAACAAAGCGACTTTTCACTCGTACTATACAAGGCTTGGTAATCGTACCTAAAATAGGGACACCTCGAGACATTCGCTCTATAAAACGCTCACTAATGGGTTTATCTACCGTGACAATATATTCTTTATCATGTGCATTTTCTGCACGCAAAATTTTATTAACAATATCACCGTCACTGGTAAGAAAAATTAAACCTTCAGATGGCTTATCTAGGCGGCCAATGGGGAAAATACGTTTTTTGTGACCAATAGCATCAATAATATTACCGCGCACATGCTCTTCAGAGGTACAGGTAATTCCAATAGGTTTGTTATAAGCGATGTAAATACGATCAGACTTATTTTTTGCACTCGCCGAAATTAGTTTACCGTCTACTTTAACCTCATCACCCAATTGCACTTTTGTGCCTAGCTCGGGTACTGTACCATTAATTGTGACGCGATTTGCTTCAATTAATTTATCCGCTCCACGGCGAGAACAAAAACCAGATTCACTGATATATTTATTTAAACGCTTCTCATTGCTTGAGCCATTCGTTGAATTATCGGTCATTGGGTTAATAAAAATTCATTTAGTTTGTTTATCATTATACTCAAAACAAAGATTAATGTACCAATCATCTATGAGAAGTCGATAGATAATAATTTTATTAGAAAAAATATCGCGTTGCTAATTGGAGTTGTTTCTCAACTAAATCAACAGGTTTATGAGTATAATAACGAGCTGGTCTGTTACTATCAATATAGTTAAACTCTGCTGATAAGAACCAATGTTTGGATAAGCGATAACTATGATTGAAGGTAAGTGCTTGGCCGTCTTCACTGTTATTATCACCCCTGGTATTATCGTTATCAGTCACGGAGAAGTCCTCTAATCGAACAGTACTCTTGTGTTTTTTATTCCCTATAATATCTTGCCATTTATAAGTTAGCGAAACAAAGCCACTGCTATAGTCGTTATTAACAACATCTTGTCTAAGATGGCTTTGCATTAAGGTATCGCCTGATAAATACTGCCCAATTAATGATAAGTTTTTTGAAAAATTCCAACTAACACCTAGATGATGAAAACGTGTACGCCAACCATATTGGCCATTTTCCACTTTATAAGGAGTCGCTCTATTGTTGTAATAACCTGCAGATAATGCGCCCTTACCATGTAAAGACCACTCACCTCGGATATGATAGCCAATATCATGATCAATCTCTAAAAATGGTTCAGACTTCTTTGCTTGTCCCGCAAGATCGCCGCCATCCTCACGGGCTGGAAACCACGGGAATGCTCTAGCCTCTCCCCACAATGTTTGTCTACTGCTCATCGTCCAACCATGCCAAGCGAGTAAGGCGCCTGACGGATCATTATTAACAAAAGCTGTGGCCGAAAAAGATAAATCATAGACATCATCATTAATTCTCCCTAAACGGGTGATTTTAAATTCTGAGCCTAAAACGCGAATTTCTTCACCAATCCAAGTATTCAAGGTTGAGGAGTTAAGCGTATCTTTACTTGCCCATGCAAAAGCATTATTTTCTAACGATATTTCAGGATAAAAAATTCCACCTTTTACTTGTAGACGATAACCAGCAGCATTGGGTAAGCCGCGGTATTTAAAATAGGCTTCTGTTATGCCTATAGCGCTATCTTCGTCATCTAGGAAACTGTTAAAAACACTATGGGCACTCAAACCATTATCCCACTGAGCACTAACCTCCAACCCTGCTTGCGCAATAAACAATTGTTGTCCATCACTTAGTCCAAACTTTCCTTGCCCACCAGCCACATAACTTTTTTCTAAAGAGTCAGTGTTACTCGCTCTTATATCGAGTATGCCATGAGCTTTATATTCAACAGCTTCACTTAGTTGCATAGTTGCTACTATAATCAAGCCAATAAAAAAGCAGGATGTAAGATTTCGGTTTATCACACATTTCCCTCTGTCACTTCGATGGGTGCCTTAAATTCTTTCTGATCTAACAACCATGAAGTTAACTCACCAGCAGGTTTTGGTCTACTAATAAAGTACCCTTGGGCTAACTCACAATCATGTTCAGCTAACCAATTAAGTGAAAATTCATCTTCAATACCTTCAGCAACAACATGTAAGCCCATGTTATGAGCCAGCTCGATAGTTGAACGTACTATTATTTGGTCATCAACATCATGTTCTAGTCGCTGAACAAAAGATTTATCAATTTTCAGCTCGTGCACTGGTAGCTGTTTTAATTGAGCTAGTGAAGAGTAACCAGTACCATAATCGTCAATAGAGATGTTTATTCCGTGACTTTTAAACTCACTCAATAATTTAATCGCCGATTCAGGATCTTCAACCACAGAGCTTTCTGTTACTTCTAGCGTTACTTTATCTGGTGGCACATTTGCGCTCTTTAATGACTGGCAAATAAATTGATAAAAATCTGGCTCTTTTAAATTTTCAGCTGAAATGTTAACCGCGATATTGAGATGAATGCCTAATATTTTCCATGTATTAAATTGTGCTAAGGCAGTGGTGAACACCCAGCGAGTTAAGGCTTTAATTTGTCCTGTTTGCTCTGCAATATAAATAAAGTCATCTGGAGGTACCATTCCTAAATGAGGATGTTGCCAACGAACAAGCGCTTCAACATGTGTAATAACTTTAGTTTTCAAGCACATTTTAGGTTGAAAATGTAATTCAAGCTCGCCAGCAGGAATAGCTTGTTTCAAATCATTAATTAAGTTCAAACGATCAACCGTATTTACATCAAGCTCAGATTGATAAACCTGCACCAACTTACTCGTATCACGAGTATTATGTAGAGCTGTGTCAGCCATTTGAACTAAAGTTTTAGCATCTTTGGAGTGTTCTGGTGATACAGCAACTCCCATCCGAACTTGTAACTGTAAACTAATGCCTTGATAGTCAAAAGCTGACTCTAGCTGTTCCTGTACTTGGGCAACAGTGTCATCTATATCAAGATGATCAGCTAATAAAACAAATTCATCTGCACCTAAATGCACTAATTGTTTAAAATTAGTGAATTGACACAAGGTTTGTAAACGACGAGCCAATTCTTTTATTACTTCATCGCCAACATCATGACCTAAAGTATCATTAACATCTTTCAAGCGGCTTAAGTTTAAATGCAAGAGAATGAAATGCTGTTGTTGCTGAGTGTAGTTTTTTAAGGTTTTATTCAGTGCATTTCGGTTAGGTAAGTCGGTTAGTGGATCATGATTACCATAATGAGTGATCGCTTCTTCACGTTGTAAAACAGCTGCTTGCATTTGGTTAAATTCATCTGCCAACTGCCCTATTTCGTTGTTATCACTTAACGTCACAGTTTGGTTGTAATCACCACTAGCAATCACCTTTGCTTGAGCCACTAAACGTTTTATCGGTTTACTAATTGAGGCTGCAATTAAGTATGCACTCGTTAAGGATACAAATAAAGTCAGTGCCGTCAACATTAAAAAACGCCACCATTGCTTTTGCAATAAAGCGACGAAATTGGCTCGTAGCCCATACATAACAACACCAAACTCTTGTTCATCAAATTCAGTAATTAATGAGTGAGTGGCAATGTATTGTTCTGGAATAATACCTTGGATCACCGTTTCAGCTAATATTAATTCTTGGGTTGATTCTTCATTATTTACGGAAGATGCAATTAAACGCCACATACCATCATATTTGATTATAAAATCAGTGTTTAAACTAGTGATATTCATAAACTCTAAGGCTAGTCGTTGATCTATTTGAAAACCAAAAGCAATCCAACCCAGTGTTTTTGTACCGACGGTAACAGGTGACAAACTCAATTGATAAAGTGCTTCATCAATAATATATAAATGCGAAGATTGTCCTGACTCAAGCCAATCGGTAAAGCGAAATGCTGTACCACGTTCTAGCCCTTGCTTTATTTTACTGCGTGTATCATCAAGAAAGTAACGTTGTAATTGTCCAGTGATTTTACCTTCAGCTGAAATAGCCATAGCTAAGTCAGCATCAATACGTTTTCTGTGATTATTTAAGGCAACCAATAAACTGCGGGTATCATCATTGAAAACTTCTTTTAAACCATAATCTTTTGCTGCCGTTTCAGCAAAAGCAGCAAGATAATCTAAACGCCGGTTAAACAACTCTGTAAAGATAGTTTTAGCCGTAGTTAGACGATTATTAATTTCAGCGGCTTCTTGGTTTTTATTACCACTGTACAAAGTCCAAAAAGCAATCGCTTGCACCATAAGTAATAACAGGACAAAAAATAGAAATATTTTGTTTTGTAAGCTTTTCACTGAATAACTTCCTATTTATTTAGTAACTAATAATCTGACAAAAAATCAAAATCATCATCACTTTCTTGTAGTGGAATATCTGCCATTTCATTTGATAAAGTAAAAGTTAAATCTGAGTTAGCAACAATAACCTTTTCTTTGATCATTCGGCTATTTTTATTTTTCATCTGAGGATGCCACACCACAATTCTATACTTACCTTGTTTAGCAATAGTAAAATTCACCTGACCATGCTTATCCGTTTTGCCAAAATATGGCGTATTTACAATGAGTAAATAACCGCTCATCCAATCGTGAATGTTACAGCCCATTGCAACTTCACTCGCATAATCAAATTGTGTTAAAGAGTTCGTTTGTCCTGCTCGAATCTTAAATGAAAATTTATTCTCATTTCCCGCAGAATATATATGGTGTGTAATATCATCTTGGTTAACAAAACTAACTTTTGAATTGGTTTGGCTAACACTAATATAAGGAGTGAATGATCTTCCACGTTGGCTAACCACTAATTTTTTGGAAGATTTTTCTAATACCTGCCCATCAAGCGGTTCAAGGTAAACCACCATATCTGCTAATGCTTGACCTTTTTTGCTATTAACAAAAACTTGCACGCAAGTATTATTTATTGATTCTTCATTACAACTAGCTATGCTATTTGCTTTAGATGTTAACAGCAGTGGTGACAGCAGCAAACAAAACGTAATTATCTTATTATTCAAGATAGTATCCAAGTATAAAATAGTTTTACTAATCAGGTAAAGTGTAGACCAGATTAGAGCAAAAAAAATTTCCTAGGATATCTCTACTCTTCCCTTTAAATTAAAGCACTTGCTTACCATTTTGTACCAAGGCACTTAACGGATTAACACCAAATTGATAACAAAGCTCAGCCGGTTGATTAATATTCCATAAAGCTAAGTCAGCATCAAACCCCACACTAAGTTGCCCTTTAGTGTTTGATAGCCCTAGCGCTTTTGCTGCATTACAAGTAACTCCAGCGATAGCTTCACTTGGGGTTAACCTAAATAAAGTACAAGCCATATTAAGCATTAACTGAATTGAGCAAATGGGTGAAGATCCAGGGTTAGCGTCAGTGGCTATTGCCATAGCAACACCGTGTTCACGTAACAGTTCAATTGGCGGTAATTGCGTTTCTCGTAAAAAGTAAAAAGCGCCCGGTAATAAGACAGCTGTCATGTCAGCAGCACTCATCGCTTTAATGCCTTGCTCAGATAAAAATTCAACATGATCGCTTGAGAGCGCTTTATATTTAGCTGCTAGTTCAGTACCACCTAAATCAGATAACTGCTCAGCATGTGCTTTTATTGCTAAGCCATGCTTCTTTGCTGCAATAAATACACGCTCGGTTTGCTTAAGATCGAAACCTATATTTTCACAAAACACATCAACGGTGTCTGCCAATTTTTGCTCGGCAATAATAGGCATCATTTCTTCACAAACTAATTCAATATAGCTATCAGGATCGTCCTTATACTCTATTGGCAGCGCATGAGCTCCCAAGAATGTACGCTTTATTGTAATTGGGAGCTCCTTCGCTAATTGGCCCGCAACATTAAGCATTTTCACTTCGTTACGAAGTTCCAAACCATAACCTGACTTAATCTCAACGGTAGTTGTCCCCTGTTGGTGGAGCGCAGTTAATCTTGGTAATGCACTTGCTAATAACTCAGCCTCCGTAGCTTCTCTCGTTGCTTTTACCGTTGAGACAATGCCGCCACCTGCTTGTGCAATTTCTTGGTAGCTTTTTCCCTGCAAGCGCATTTCAAATTCGTTAGCTCGGTTGCCGCCATAAACGAGGTGAGTATGGCAATCAATCAAGCCAGGAGTTAACCATTTTCCTTGACCATCAATAACTTCAACTTCATCTTTATTGTATATAGGTAAATTAGCTTCTTTGCCTAACCAAGCAATTTTTCCATCTGAAATGGCTAATGCTGCATCAAGAATCTCGCCATAATTTTCACCACCATTGTTCATGGTCGCTAAATTGACATTAAGCCAAAGTGTTTGCCATTGATCTGGGGTGTGTTCAATAGCTTGAGAGATTGTCATAACAAATTACCGCGAATTTTTAAAACTTATTTGCGATAACTGTAGCCGAGAAAGGTAAAATTAGCAATAGTTGTATATACAACTATTGCATTAAAAGAAAAACTATGAGATTGTATATACAACTTAATGTCTACTAAAATCTATTGGCAATATCATGAGCGAGACTAATTCAAAAATGAGTGAAAAAACTGCTAAATATATTGTTATAAAACAACATATTTGCCAGAAAATTGAGTCTGGTCAGTGGCCTCAACATTATAAAGTACCTTCAGAAAATGAGCTAACTCAACAGTTCAGTGTTAGCCGCATGACCGCCCGTCGTGCCCTACAAGAATTAACTGAACAAGGAATCCTTATTCGTGCACAAGGTTCAGGTACTTTTGTCGCTACTTTTAAATCACAGTCATCAGTATTAGAAATTCGCAATATTAGTGACGAAATTAATGAACGTGGCCATCAGCATCATGCAAAGCAACTTATGCTTAAATCAATAGCTGTTACTGAAGAAGTCGCTATTTTATTGAATTTAAAAACCAATGAACATGTTTTCTTTTCACAAGTACTGCATTTTGAAAATGATCAACCGATTCAATTAGAACAACGTTATGTTAATGCAGAATTGGTTTCTGAATATTTATTACAAGACTTTACCAAAACTACCCCCCATGAGTACCTGTCTGCTGTTGCGCCATTAACAGAAGCAACCCATGAAATTGAAGCTATTTTAGCCACTACTGATATATGCCAATTGCTTAATATAAGTGACAGTACCCCTTGTTTACAAGTAAAACGCAGAACTTGGTCAAGCAAAGGTGTCGTTAGTTTAGCCATATTAACCGCACCTGGTAATAAATACCGATTAGGTAGCCATCTTACATTCTAGAAGTAACGCTTAAACCTATACAAATGATACAAAGCAATAAATTTAATACTGTCTATAGTTAAAAGCTATAGCGCTATAAAGAGGAAAAACCATGACAACTAATTCAACACATAGCACTGATCCACGCCTTGATACCTCAAGAATCATTCGCGCAGATCGTGGCAGTAAAATCACTGCAAAAAGTTGGTTAACAGAAGCGGCAAAGCGCATGTTAATGAACAACTTAGACCCAGAAGTTGCCGAACATCCACAATCTTTAGTGGTATATGGTGGCATAGGACGTGCGGCGCGTAACTGGGAATGTTATGACAAAATTATTGAAGTATTAAATCGTCTTGAAAATGATGAAACGTTAATGGTGCAATCAGGTAAACCTGTAGGCGTTTTCAAAACACACGAAAACGCACCTCGCGTATTAATTGCTAACTCAAATCTAGTACCAAACTGGGGTAACTGGGAGCACTTTAATGAGCTAGATAAGAAAGGTCTGATGATGTACGGCCAAATGACAGCAGGTTCTTGGATTTACATTGGTTCACAAGGTATTGTGCAAGGCACTTATGAAACTTTTGTCGCCATGGCTAAAAAGCACTTTGGTGGTATCGCAAAAGGTAAGTGGGTACTTACTGGTGGTTTAGGCGGTATGGGTGGTGCGCAGCCACTAGCAGCTACGATGGCTGGTTTCTCGGCATTAGTGGTTGAATGCGATGAAACCCGTATCGATTTCCGTATAAAGACCCGTTATGTTGACAAAAAAGCAAAAACGTTAGATGAAGCATTAGCTATAATCTTTGAAGCAAACGAAAAAGGCGAAACAATCTCAGTAGGCCTTTTAGGTAATGCTGCTGACGTATTCCTTGAGCTTGTAAAACGCGGCATTACTCCTGATGTGGTAACTGACCAAACTTCTGCCCATGATCCATTAAATGGTTACTTACCACAAGGCTGGACCATGGCACACGCTGCTGAAATGCGTTTAAAAGATGAAGCTGCTGTTGTTACAGCCGCTAAGCAATCGATGGCAGTACAAGTACAAGCCATGCTTGATTTACAAGCTGCTGGCTCAGCAACTACTGATTACGGTAATAACATTCGTCAAATGGCGTTTGAAGAAGGTGTTAAGAATGCCTTTGATTTCCCTGGTTTTGTACCTGCTTATGTTCGTCCATTATTCTGTGAAGGTATTGGCCCGTTCCGCTGGGTTGCCCTATCTGGCGATCCGGAAGATATCTATAAAACAGATGCCAAGGTAAAAGAGCTTATTCCAGATAATCCACAGCTACATAATTGGCTAGATATGGCACGCGAGCGTATCGATTTTCAAGGTTTGCCAGCACGTATTTGTTGGGTTGGATTGAAAGACCGTGCTCGTTTAGCATTAGCATTTAACGAGATGGTTAAAAGTGGTGAGTTATCAGCGCCAGTTGTTATCGGTCGTGATCATTTAGACTCAGGCTCTGTTGCTTCTCCAAATCGTGAAACTGAAAGCATGTTAGATGGGTCAGATGCAGTCTCAGATTGGCCATTACTTAATGCACTATTATCAACGTCTGGTGGTGCTACTTGGGTCAGCATACATCACGGTGGGGGTGTTGGTATGGGCTTTAGCCAACATTCTGGCATTGTAATCGTTGCCGATGGTACTGATGAAGCGCATACCCGCATTGCGCGCGTATTATGGAATGATCCAGCAACAGGCGTTATGCGCCATGCTGATGCGGGCTATGACATTGCAATCGATTGTGCGAAAGAGCAAGGATTAGATCTACCAATGATTGATGGCGCCAACAATAAATAACATCAAATTTTATCTATGCTACCAAGCTTAAGTAACGTCATCCTCGAAGTATTTGATCGAGGATCCAGCGCTTAATTTAATGGGTTCCCGCTAAGACAATGCGGGAATGACTAAATATAAGTTAGGTGAGCATCATTCATAATGAGAAAACTATGACACAACTTACAGAATTAAACATTATTCCAGGGCAACTAACCCTAGCACAATTGCGTGACGTGAATCGTTTTGACGGTATTAAATACAGCTTAGATGAAACCGCTTTTAATGAAATCAACAAGAGTGCTGATGCAGTACAACAAGTCATTAAAGATAACCGCGTAGTTTACGGTATCAATACAGGCTTTGGTTTATTAGCTAGTACTCGAATTAAAAACGAAGAATTAGAATTATTGCAACGCTCTATCGTACTTTCTCACTCAGCCGGTTTTGGTGAATACATGGAAGATTCGACCGTACGTTTGATGATGGTGTTGAAAATAAACTCACTTTCTCGTGGTTTTTCAGGTATTCGTTTACAGGTTATTCAAGCGTTAATTACTTTGTTGAATGCTGAAGTCTACCCATGTGTACCTAAGAAAGGTTCTGTAGGCGCTTCAGGTGATTTAGCGCCACTTTCTCACATGGTATTACCTTTATTGGGTGAAGGCGAAATGTCTTACCAAGATCAAGTAATACCTGCTACAGAGGGTTTGAAAATTGCGGGGCTTGAGCCAGTAACACTAGCAGCGAAAGAAGGTTTAGCTTTATTAAACGGTACGCAAGCATCGACGGCCTTTGCTTTAGAAGGTTTATTCCACGCTGAAGATTTATATGCTGCAGGTACTGTTATTGGCTCTATAACGGTAGAAGCGGCTATGGGATCGCGCGCACCATTTGATCATCGTGTACACTTTGTTCGTGGGCAAAAAGGCCAAATTGATGCCGCTAGTGCATATCGTCATGTATTGACTGAAGATTCAGAGATTGCTCAATCACACGTTGATTGTGAAAAAGTACAAGATCCCTACTCACTTCGTTGCCAACCTCAAGTTATGGGCGCTTGTTTAACCCAAATTCGCCAAGCGGCGGAAGTTTTACATGTAGAAGCCAATGGTGTTACCGATAATCCACTAGTATTCGCTAATGAAGGGGATTTTATTTCTGCCGGTAATTTTCATGCTGAACCTGTAGCAATGGCGGCAGATAATTTAGCGCTAGCAATTGCCGAAATAGGGTCTTTATCTGAGCGTCGTATGGCGTTATTAATTGACTCAAGCTTAAGTAAATTACCCCCATTCTTAGTTGATAACGGTGGTGTAAACTCTGGCTTTATGATTGCTCAAGTTACCTCTGCAGCGCTTGCTTCAGAGAATAAAACCCTGGCACATCCTGCTTCTGTAGATAGCTTACCTACGTCTGCAAATCAAGAAGATCACGTTTCTATGGCATGTTTCGCAGGTCGTCGCTTAGCCGATATGGCGGAAAATACGAATGGTGTATTAGCAGTAGAATATTTAGCAGCCGTGCAAGGATTAGACTTTAGAGCACCACTTCAAGGATCTAAGATTATTGAACA
>MAAB01038305.1_pt1 | contig 40624 bp, 31 predicted proteins | sample 1115991 | NCBI WGS metagenome assembly MAAB01 (sample SAMN04961124, study PRJNA320927) | seawater metagenome | isolation source: sample BD02T18 sea water enriched with oil for 18 days | place: USA:Gulf of Mexico | collected 2013-07-27 | reverse complement strand
CTTTTAGCGGTAGATAAATCAACGACTAGCGATTCACTTTTCCAAATACAAGTTGAACGAATAATATGCAATAACCTATCCGATCCCACCTTTGGAGTTGAAGAACTTGCGGGTAAATTATTTATGAGCCGTAGCACCTTACACCGAAAACTAAGACATCAGTCGGACATTACTGCGAGCGACCTAATAACTGTATTGAGATTAAAGCGTGCCAAAGAACTACTAAAAACTAACCTAAGCTTATTAGATATAGCCTATGAAATAGGATTGAGCAGTCACTCTTATTTTAACAAAAAATTTGCCCGCCAATTCGATCAAAAACCCAGAGATTACCGCAATAGAGATTGTAAATAATGTTGTGTTGCTCGGTTTTAAAATCTAGTAGTTAGCTGTAGTTTCAAGACTATCAACTCACTAAAATCAGATAAATCGCATTATTTCACCGAACAATCGGCTTTCCCCATTTCAGCTGATCAACATCTGAGCCGCAGTTTGTATGTACTCGCTAACCGAACCAAACTATTGTTAGAATCAGATTGATTGTGGTAGATTGATCGAAAAGGTAAAGTTAAAGTTAATACTTCCTATACTCTACAATTGATTACTTATCACCCTCAGGTCACTTTTTTAACACAGCACGAGCTGTAAATATAGCCAAGGAAATCAGACTTATGTCCATAACTTTCGAACTTGTTTCATTTGAATTGGGGGGGGTCCTGCCCTTTGGATGGCAGCCTTTCGTGGGGAAATACGGTGTCGGAACGATAGGACATGAATTCTCAATGGTGGGCACCTTCAAGATCAAAAGTGGCTGGGAGATGAAACGGGGCAAGCGTGTATCCAACTTACCCGCCCTGGAGTGGCGGGAGAAAGAGTTCTGGTACCAGGGCAATGTAGAAGGCACCGAGTGGACATACAAAGGCGAGACCGACAAGGGCGATCTCTACCAATCGAACCCAGGAAGCCAAACCTGGGGAGGATTTAACCAATCCGGGTCCACCGATCCACGCAAACATGCGTGGGTTGATAAGCCCGGTTCAGATGTTAGTTCCAAACTTCACGACAAGCTGTTAACACCGCTACAGCGCCTAATGGTCAACACAGGCAAATCGGATCTTATCCAGCTCAAAGCCACCCAGCCGTACAAGGACGCGTTCGCCCTGCATAACACTTCCGGCAACTACAACAAGGGCCAACTCAAAATGTGGTGGATGGCAGCTGAACACCTCGGCCATAGAACCCGTTACCGTAATCTTCCCTGCATCGCAGTAGATCGTCCCGGCATTGCTCTCAGCGGTGGATCCGGGGCCTCTGGCGGCGGCTTTGTCTCCAAGGCATCGGGCGTAACCCGGCGCCGTATTTTGCAATTCGATCTGGGTATAGTGGGCAATGGGCAGCGTTTTACAGCGACCCAGGTCCTAGAGAGCATTAATGGCAAGCCCTCGATCAGCAAATTCATCATTCCGGGCAAAGACGATAATTGGTGCAGGAATGTGCCTGACCGATGGCTCGCATACTGGCGCAGCCGCCTCAACAGCATGAATGTTGGAGATCAGACCACCGAGTTTGAAGGCGAAAGTACTATCATTGCCTGGGAGAAATGGGTCGAGCAACTCGAGAAAAAAGGTCTGGTATAGACCCTGTCATGGGTTGAAGTGCGTCACCAATCCGTTCAGTTTTGGCGTTTTTTTTGCAATACATAATAGACAGCCAGAAAAAAATATACACTGAGAAGTTTAAAAATTGAAAGTCCAACGTTTTGTATTCGTTATTAAAAAAATGATGAAACTGGCAGTTAGAATTTCACTCGCTACACTAACTCAGCCACCTATCATCACCGTGGGTAAACCTAACACTATAGTGCCGCCGTGGGCAGTACTATCTCCCATGCGCGCGGCGGGCTTACCGCCTATCATTACCGTGGCACTGCCTTTTATGATACTGTCCGGCGGGCCGACGCAGACACACATATCAGAGAGACAGGCCGCGGGCATGCTTCCTATTAGTACCGTAGGGGCTCCCGGTCCTGTCACTGGTCCACCCACGTGGGGAATAGGCGGCACCGCCGGGGTCTGCATAGGACAGACATGCATATCAGTAAGTCTTGCAGCTGGGGGCATAGCTTATCTCCGTTGGTTGCTAACAGATCCATTGTGTTTGAAATTGAGCTGGATACTTTCAAATATCAATTGCTGCTTAGGTCGCCGCGACCCCCTTCAGCGATATCGATAGCGATGGCAGTTGCCTTCTGATAATACTCTTGATAACCCTCCCATTCAGGGACTACAGCAGCGGTATTAACGGCTCCAGCGACCCCTTTGGCATACAGATAGTCCATCGGCATTACCATAGGCAAATCCGCCTCTACTATACTGCCACTACCGTTCCAAAACACCGCCTGAGCTAACCAGCCAACGGCGCAATCGTGCCCTAGTTGCTTTAGTCGGCGTTCGATGAAACGCCGTTTCGCCTCCTCGGGTTCGAGCACCCAATTTTTGCACCGGCTTATTGTATCCTTTTCCAGCTCGCTCCAGTCACTGTTGCGCAATTCCAGCACCACTATGCACCACCACAGTGATTCGCGCATAGGCAGGGCGTGGGCAATAAAATTACTCAGGTCGATAAAAAGGGACTGCTGCTGTAGTTGTGCTATGGTTTCAGCCGGGCTCAAAGCTGTTGCCTGCAAGTGCTGTGCTTGTTCCGACGCTTCAAATCTATTCCAGATCGGTAGGCTATCCGCCAGTGGTATTTTTTTGTAGCTCATCAGTTCACCATCACCATGCCACCTTTTACTGTCGTCATAGCACCACCTGATAATTCCGCCATAGTACCCCCTTTCACTTTTACCCCGATATCACCTGACAGCTCAGTGTTAGCAGATCCCGCCTTGAGTGCAATTTGCGCTTTTAGATTGACGTTATTAGCAGTCACATCCACTTTTGCAGTACCTTTGATAGAGATTTCGCTGCTCTTAATCTCTATCTTAGATGCGCTGATTTCAATCTGGCTGGAGCCCACTTTCAGGACTATCGTCTTATCCGCATGCAAGGTTATGTTCTGCGCCTTTTCAGAAATCGATTTACCGGCATCCAAGCTATAATTAGCATCAGTTTTAGTACTGATATCTTTTTTTACCTGGACGCTTTTCTCACCTTCAACTTGCTCATCGACATCTTTCGCTACGGTTATCTTACGGTCGTTTTTCACCTCTAAAAAATAGTCTTTAGCCGCGTGCAAATAAAGTTCCTCACTGTCCTTCTTATCATCGAAACGCAGCTCATTAGACTCACCTTTGAGTTGAGTTTTTATCCCCGACTTGGTCGTCTCCGCCTCGGCATAAGGCGCTTTGTGTTTACTGTTGTATAGGCTGCCAGTCACTATAGGTCTGTCGATGTCCCCTTCCAGAAAACTGACCAACACCTCCTGTCCGGCACGCGGAATAAATTGCAATCCATAACCACTACCCGCCATGGATTGTGCTACCCGCACCCAACAGCTGGTTTTATCACCTGCGACATCATCCCAGTGAAATTTTATTCTAATGCGACCTTCCTTATCACAAGTGCTCTCTCCCGCACTTGCACCAGCCACTACAGCACTGTGCATTCCAGACACACTCGGTTTTTCGAGCAGTGGTGGGTAATAGGGGAGACTCGATAAGATACAATCAAAATCTGTGTGGTTGGACAGCCCCCCCTTTTCATCCACATGGTATATAGAACGACCACTAATCACTAAATAGTCGTCCAATTGTTCAAGGTCTGGATGAGACGTTAACTTTAGGTAGTTACCGCTACAAATCAAATAACTCTCAGTGCTAGCGTTCACCAGTGAATAATCAGAGTCCTGTTGAGCTTTGCTACGCTGCGATGACGCTTTGTTTATATCGCTGAAATCACCACTGATGCTGGGGTGTGGGTATCTAAATTCAGTCAATGAGTGACTACCAGGTAACGCGGACTTGGTTTTGGACTCAGCTTCAACCAAAGCCGTACTCGCAGGATTGTAAGCCGCCAATTGCAGGACTCCGCTGTGATAACAAAATGCCGGCGCCCAGTGATTTAACAGTGGGTTGTCGCCACTGGGGAGACTGAAGTAATCGAAATCCTGCTGATGACCATCGTCGAATGGAAGCGCCGCATCTTGCAATATCAAAATATCAGAGTCCCTTTCAAAATAGAAATGCACTCCCTCTTGCGCCAGCAACCTGGATACAAAAGCTAAGTCTGTCTCGTTATACTGCAGACAGTATTCGCGCTTTACCTTGGGCATTTTCTTAACTTGGTACTTACCTGAGAATTTTAATTCGGTAAATATTTCGGAGACTATTTCCTGAGTGCTCTTGTTCTGAAAAACACGATAATGACGACTGTAGCGCAGCAGTGCCATCCAGGGCTCCACTGTCAATGCAATACAGCTGCCCTGATCAGCATCAAATAAAATTTTCACACCAGTAACAACACCCTTATAAACCCTGACAGGCTCACGACTGGGTGATATTTGATCAAATATTTGGCAGCTTATATGCTGCCCCAACCAGGAGGAAACATCCATTCCCAAGTTTAACACTGCCACTTCTATGTGGCTCAGTTGCGATAACTTTTCAGTAACTGACACACTGGTTGCGATGAATAGTTCGCCCGCCTCATCCTTCACCAGTAATTGACTGCTGCTGGCCTCACGAGGGATTCCGATTAAATTGTTGCGCTGTTGCTGTGACATACCCTCAACCTCTGATTCTTTTTATCCAACCTGGAACTGCAGCCATCAGGGCTGACAAAACTCCATTAAACCTGAAATCAAGTTTAATACTGCTACTCTGGTTGCAAAGCACGACAAACAGTCGATTGTTTCAGCGCTTAGCCTGCTCTTTAAGATAAACGAAGCAGCTTGCAAGTTTTGTAGCTAGTTGCCGGTGTTCAGAATTGACCCGGCGTCAATAATAGCGTCTTTGCCCAAGTGCAATCAAGAGGCTCTTTATACAGCCTATTTCAGCAGAGTTAGCGGTTTGCTAGTGAATGACCAGCCGGAACTTTTAGTTCTAGCTTTATCACTAAAGCGAGATAATAAGCGGTTGATGTACACCGATCTACCCAGTTGTTCGTTATCTTAACCTGCCTTAATCTGACTTCGACTAAAAACAAATCCACTTAAAATTTTTACCGCGATACACTGGTAGTCAAAGGCAGCAGGACACAGATGGCTTAACCAGTGCTCTGTATTAATTTGATAGCAGCGTACATATGATGAGTGATGTGGCACTGGCCAGGCATGCAAAATTAACCTAAAGCCTTAGCTGTCAACTTATCTACCGATCGCCGGGCACACAGAGATTGTTTGGGCGATATTACCGTTGTTTATTGAGCTTGGAGCTGCCTTAGTGAATCGAGTTGCCTGTGCAACCCCTGCTGCGCTTCTTCCGATGCATACCCTGACTTGCAGAACATTTCCAGACTTGCATCAAAGACTCCTGCAAGCGGTCTCGCCCTAGTCCAGTCAACCGTAGCTGGCTGAGCCTGCATGGCAATCTCCAATAACGTAAAAAAACTGAACCAGTCCTGACAGACGGAAGCTTTTCCCAGTCCAAGGCGCTGCTCTGCCAGAGAGTAGCTTGGGCTATAACTGAAATAGGGTCTTGCTGAGTCATCGCTACCCAAGAGGCGAGCGTTAGCGAAGTCTATAGGGGTTAACTGACCAGATACTAATAGCAAGTTGCTGGGTTTTAGGTCACCGTGAACACAGTTATGAGCATGACAGTTTTTGATTATGAGCCAAAGTTGCACTATCAATGGCGCCAAACACTGACCATGCTTTGGCTGGGACAGTGACCGGCGTAGCACTTGAGCTAAACTCTCGCCACACAAGTAATTGCAAACCAGTAGTTGCCAATTGCCGTATCGCTCTAGGCTGACCTCTCTATTACCCGAAATAGCGGGCAGTGACGTTAGCCAATAAAGTTCATTTTTCAAAAAATACTGTTCTTTTGGGTCCCGGGCTCTCTTTAGAATATACTGCCGATTGTCGGTTTTTCCCGCCACTCGCCAGCTATTCTTAGCCAGTTTTTCTATTGTATCTAGGTTGTAATTTTTGCTCTGGCAGTAACTTAATAACAACTGCGGCGCTTGAGTTTCAAAGTTCACTTGGCAGTCGCAAGCTAGAGAAATAACCGGAGAGGAAAGGCGTTTTACCGCCGTTCACCCGCAGTAGCAACTTTACTTTTTCACCTTTATTTTCCAAACTCAGCAATGAATTAGAAGGTTGCTCAAGTGGCACTGCACCTAAAGTATCAGCCAGTTTAAACCAATTCCAAAAACCGACAAAACTCACTCTCAGAAAATGGTTATCTACCGTTTTCAGCTCCAACTCTAGGCTTTGTGTGCTACCGGGGGCCGTTGGCCAACTCATAGGCGACCAGATCGAAGGTCCGTTGCGGTAACTATAAATCTTTCGCTCCTGCTGTAATGCTATTTCTAGGAATCCAGGGCTCATATCTTCGGCGCGTATTGAAAATTCAATTTTTAACTCTCCGGCGCTGTACAAGCGCCGCTGAATATCCCGTACTTTAGTCAGAAAATTGTTCAGTTTACTATTGAGTATCATCGGCTCTGAGTCGATGAAGCTCACCAAGCTCAGCTGCCCTTCACTATGAGTGAAGTCACCCAAATAGTCACTTTTGAACTGGTCAACAGTACCATTGACAGCAAAAAAATCTTCAAAAGCCTCTCGGCTTGCATCTTGCAGTGATTGAGAGGCAAATGGATAGTGATTCGCGAGTCGATTCTGGTAAAAACTTAACACGTTTTTCTGCCACTGCAGATTGATGAAAGCCCTTACTTCACTCATTGCGATACGGTTTAGTTGACGGGCACTGTCGGCAAGATAATTAGAGAGTAACTTATCTGAAAAGCTAGCCGCTAAATCCTGCATTCGCAGTAAGGGATTGGCCCCTGTCCCAGCGCTTAACTGCTGCAGTAGACTGGAACCGCGCGGCCCTTGTTCTAACGCTGTATCTATCCACTCTAAACTTTCGCGAATTTGCCCCAGGGCGATGTCAATCGGCCTGACCCCTTGATCGTCCGGTTTCATCAGTTGGTGCTGCCCGGCAAAGGGCCTGGCAATTGTCTTGGCCATTTTCAGTGCGGTAGCCTGTGTTTCCTGAAGTAACTTGAGCTTTTGCGGATCAGTACTGAGTGCATTTTCAGCTGCATCCGCTGTTGTCTGTTTAGGACTTTCCAGCAAATCGAGTAAGTTGGTGTGACGGGAGATAAGTTGCTGCAGCTTAAGAAGTGGTGAAACCTTGACGTCCCCCATCAAGGTCAGCGAGTCTCTGATTTGCGTGGTTCCCTCTGCAGCCGACAAGTTTATACTGCTATAAAAAGCTAGCCATACGCTGATGTAATCTTCTATATATAGCTGTTTTAGTTCCTGATTGATTCTACTCAGCTGCGATTGACTGGTGATTTTCTCAACAACTTCTTCAAAACCTTTAATTTCATCTATGGCCAACTGAAACTCACCGCCTAGCATCAACTGTTCAAAGCCATCACGGGTATAAATAAACGGCATCAGGTAGCCACTGTAATCCTTAGAATAATTAAGTAAAAAATTAGCTCTGTGGCCTAAGCTATCCCGCAGGTCTACCCTGCGACTAAAGCTGGGTCGCTGCAATATATACTGATACAGTATCTCACTTACATCTTCTGATGAAAGTGATGCCTTGACTATACCAATCAGAGGTTGATGATCTTCAGGGGGAGTGATACCCGGTCGTAACCCTTCAGCTAACAGTATTCTAAATTTCTCCAGAGTTGCCGGATCTCCTTCCCCCTCCTCCTTCAGCGAGTCACTATAATACTTCTCAAGCACTTCGATACTCAGGCGCTGCGGATCGTACAATCGCTTGTATAAATTGTACAGTTCTATGGTTTTTAGCTTATCTTCCAACTGGTTATAGACAAACATATCTTTAAGTAAATAATCGCGTAATGCCGGGAGCAGTAACTGCTCCAGCCCCTGTTGATAACTGAGCTCTACAGCCTGTTGAATACTTGGATTGGGCAGCCAGGTAACAATATACCAAGGTCTCTGATCGGTGTAGATGTTCCTGATGTCGCGCAGCTCACTTAAGCGGTAGATGGGCACGCTAAGGTCGTCAATATTTTCATTGGAGCGCTGTAAATCATCTTGATATTTCTCTAATTTCAATTGAGCTCTAGCATCCAAGCCCCGAAAAAAATCATAGTTATACTTTATCAAGCCAATAAATATGGCCAGTGATAACAGCAGAGAGCTACTAAACAATACAGCTATAAATCGATAGCTGTTCTCGCGCCTAGTATTCACACCCACCAAACCCGCTTCAGAAATTATCTTACCTTTAAATAATTGCTTATTAAACAGCGACTTCCCAGATTCATTAGACGTTTGGCTGTACTGTTCATAGCCTAGTTCAGAAGCCAGTAATAAACTCAGTTTGTCTACACTTCGTTGATCACTGCCGCTATTAGTAAAGAAATAACCTCGGAAATTAAGACTGTTCTCTTCGAAGTGATGATCGCTGTATAACAGCCTGAAATACTGCTGCAATTCAGTTTTTATTAAAGCAAACTGATAGGGCCCCACTAAAATGGATTCCCGATACTGGTTGTTTAACTGGGCTTTTAAGCCTGAGGTTGTCTGTAAAAATAGCTGGCTCTGAATGTCATTAAAAGACTGCACAAACCAAGCTTCATCATACCCTTGCTTTGCCACTTCCATCAGGCCTCCCAGAGGCTCTTCAAGACGCTGGTCGTCAAAGCAAGAAAAAAGCCTCTGTAAGTCACTGACTGCTGAGAAATCTGTCAGAACATTATAAATTGGTAAGTTGAGCCGCAGCGCTTGGTTGCAGCGGGCGATCAATTTTCGAACTTGTTTGGTTTGCGCCGCTATCTGTGGATGCTGTTGTTGCAAAAGCCAGCTGACAGATTCACTGATCAGCACACCATTCGCCCCCTGTCTGGGTCGATACTTATGCAAACAATTGAGCAACAATTCAACACTTTCGTCAAAATAGTCGCTGTCAAACCTGCCAATCGCTGCTATGACTGCAAATTCACTGACCCAGAATTCGACTACACTTGGTAACTCTGTGTCACTATCTTCAGCTAGCAGCTCGAACCCCATCTCGATTAGCAGCTGAGTATTGTTTTCGCTCGTCTGGTTGAGCATTAAATACCATGGAGTTGCATAACTATCACTGCCAACCTTAGAACTGCGACAGGCAGCCTGAAACCGTTGCAGTAACTGACGCCTGACATACTTCAACCTTTCTCTCTCAGTCTGTTGCTGAGTATCCAATTTTGCAGGAGTCAGCTTTAGATATAATATATACAGCAGACAACTCAACAGACAAGCCAGGCTTAACATGCCAGCACTAATAGTCAGAACTTGCCAGGGAAGTACTAAACCCCACCAGTTAACATACCAAACTCCCAACATGGCACAGCCAGCTAATACTAAAGCCAGTATTACAAATAACCAGATGCGGGCTTTATTTTTGTTCTTCGCCACTATTGTGCCTCACTTGTTGTGTGGTAATAATAGGAAACATCCGTAAATCCTAGGTCCCGCAAACTTTTAATAAGTACCTCAGCACGAGATTCGCTCTGTGGCTGCAGCACTACTCTGTATTTATCACGAAGAAAGATAACTTGTGCGCCGTACTGCTGTATCCGTTCTCGACGCAAAAATTGAATGGCCTTTAACCTCGATGTAAAAGCCGCTATTTCAAGAGTCAGATCCAAACTACTCTGACGCTCTTTAGTCGCTTTTGTGGGCATGTTTTTGACTCGGGAAATATTTAACTTACGGGCTTTCAAGCCTTCCAACATTTCGCTTTCAACACTCCTGTAAACTACCTCTATTCCTTGTTTATCCAACAGATGATTGCGATTAAAAGCTGCCAGTGAGGTAAAATTGACGGCGCGTTCCCGGTAATCTGACTGGTACAAGTAACTAGAGCCACCCAAGAGTAAAACAACCACACAGATTAACAGCACCAGCTGCATCATGAAATTTATTCGAGCGCGCGGTTTTCTTTGCTTAGGCAGTGTCGGTGAGGCGATATTATCGAGTTTTGTCACAGCCTTTTTTTCAAAGATAACCTGTTCGATTCGATACATGATATCTTCTAATTCCTCGCGTCCCTCGTGACGATACTGTCCGCGAAAACCTATCCTGAGAAAGATGTAAACCAATTCAAGTAAGTCATGTAACAACTTTGGCTGTAGCAGTGCTTTTTCTGTCACTACGAAAAACTGTTCTCCTCCATCGCGCATGCCAAACAAATCACTAACCAATGTATGATTTTCCCAGCTGCTCTGTTCCCCCCAACTGCCGTGCAAAATAAACTCATCAAGAACAATACAAAATAAGAAGCAACATTTTTCGGCGACCGAAGGCGGGTAGTTCAATTTACTTATTTGATGTTTCAGCTCGGTTATCTGCGCCACTAATGTTTTTCTAAACCGATACATATCGCTGGGGTACTCCATTCTAGAGAGTACCACACAGTCAGAGAGCAACAGCGTGCCAGCACTCAGTAATGGATTGTCGTAATCTTTAAAGTTTCCCAGTTCACTAAGGTTCAACTCTCGATTTTTCAGTGGCGCAGCCCCCGCTAAACTGAGCGATTTTAACTGTGTGCGCTCACCTCGTGAAACCTCTATCGTCTCTTCATCGAGAAAATCCATCGACATCTGCTATTATCCTAACGCGTAAAGCTTTAATTGAAGGTCCGGTATTCTCGCATCTATATGAGCCACTATCGGTTCGCGCTTATCCATCAGCTCACGCCAGAATTTATGGTGTGTATCTATCTCTACATAACAGACATCATTGCGCGGTTTAAGCTCAGAGGGCGCCACTTGCAACGCGCTCAAAGGTACTCCGGACAGACCGTTTCTTACCACTTCTGCAATCTGGCTTATACCGCAGAGCTTACAGGCACTGGGAAATAGCTTAATCAAATTTGCCGCCCCGATACTCGATTCTACGCAGAGCACAAATCGGTAATTCTCCATCATATGTATGTCTGCTATTGCTGTTCTCAGCAGGCGCCGTTTTTCAAATAGCTTGTCATCCCAGCTGAATTCTTTGACTTTGTCACTTTGTACTAGCGATAGCTGCTGACGCAACTTCGCAAACAGTGGTAAAAACACCGAGCTGAGATCTTTACTTGGCAAGACCGGTGGCCTCTCGCTTACCTCAGAGCTAAAAGTACTGAGTTCGGCACTTAACGCGGTCAATTTTGTATAAACTTCTTCGACACTGGTCTCGCTATTTTGCAGTGTCAGGTGCAACCAGGGGATCCAGCGATTGAGTGTCTGTAACCACAAATATTCCTGCATCAACGTCTGATCACTTTTGCGTTCACGTCCCGCTTCGATTCTTCTGACCACCGCACTGGCACGAGTTTCAATCAGCACTTGAATCTCTTTCAGCCGCTCTGTGATAATCTGCGAGGCGCCGTAATGCAGTACCGTGCAGATGAAGCTTTGATCTAAAATAACCGAGCCGCTCTCGCGCCTTTCCAATAATCTGGCGATGGCGATGGTATTTAGCCCTGAGCAGTCCTCACCCTCGAGTATTAAACGTACATTGGTCTGCGCCAGATCTGTCTCTATACTGTTGCTGCCTATCTCGCTACTGTCGTAGATTCTTGCGGACTCTGCGTAGTAGCGTCTGTTATCAGCTGCAACACCACTTTCTGCCTCTCCTTCAATCTCCATTGGCAGTGCCAGTAAAATTTTTTTATCGACACTTCCCTCCGGTATTTCCAGTAACAATTCCCTGTCACTTTCAAAATAAGTACCGTCGGCAAATACGCCCTTGCAGTATCTAAGTGAAAACTGACCAATTTTGAGGCGTTCTCTGTCTGTTTCTATCGCCATTATACCGTAGTTAATTCCCGCACCATGAGCGGCCACGTATTGCTCGATATAGTGGCTAAAGTATCTTTCTTGCTGCTGAAAATGCTGCGGGGCAATGAACATTCCCTCACCCCAGATTACCTTGCGATTTCTTTTCAAATGACTTTCCTCAAAACAACTGCCACCAAGACTTCTCGGCTGGTTTTTCCTGTAGCGACATGTCTATTGATAAACCGTTGACATTCACCAAAACAATTTTCAAATCTGGTTCTTCTTCAAGCTTTACCAGCGCTCGCCCGTTGGCTTCTCGATACTCAGCGAACTCCGCAAATACCCCTAAGTACCGAGTGGATCTTTGTATTTCCAGTGTGAGGCTGTGCTGTCCTGACAACATCGGATCTATATAAAGCACATCCACCAACGAAGCGCCTAACGCCTTGCGATCGTCTATATAAATGTCAATGAACTCACTGTTAGTGAAGGCCCCAGGTTCTCGCAGCTGGTAAAATCTGAGTGCCAAGGGGTGATAAGAAAATTCGCCGTATGGGTTGACCTTAGAGCCCACTATGATTTCACTCTGAACACTAAAGGGCAAAATGCTAATTGGTGGTGGTGTGGATGAGCAACCTGCCAAAATGAGTAGCAGCAATATCGCTAGGCTACGCATTACACTTTTCTCCTTAGTTCTTCTAAAAATATAGAAGTGAACTGTCGGTGAAACTCACGGCGATCCAGTTTACGTTTGAACTGTTTTCTATACAGCCGCCAATATTTTTTATCGCGACTGCCCCAACCTGAAATTGAGTCTTTAAACATCTCCTCTAAAAACTCGGGAGAGAGCTCTTCAATAAATTTGTCCATACTTCTATTCACACACTCTACTATGACATCGTAATTGTGCAGACTGTTATTGTCTGACTGCTGTGCCATCAGCTGTGTAATTTGCATTAAGTTCTGCCTGAGTAAACCCAGTTGCGTAGCATTGTCATTTTCTACTGTCAGACCTTGGTTATAAGAGCTGTGGGCATCTTGCATCTGTAAGCCCTCTTCGAAAGGGTCGTGCCCCACTTGTACTTCATCAAGCAAACTTTGAGTGTTAAACAACCCCTTTGTATCGTTTTTTATATGCCCATTGTCATGGCTCTCAAATTCTTCTACAAAACCATCACTGCTATCGTCTCGCATTTTCAAATGCTCCGAATCTATGACACTGTTATCGGCAAAATCCAGATCATCCAGCGAAAATAACGGATCGCTGATCGTCTGTTCATCGAAGGCAGTCCCTATATCCAGTTCGATGTCTGTATCCTCATTGACTAGTGCCGACATATTACTGATTAACATCACATAATCGCCGAGTTTCCATACGTCTCCATCATTGATGTTTTTATACTGTCCACGCTTCAATACAGTGCCGTTAACGGTCAGTCCATTGGTACTCTTGTTCACCACTTGGTAGCGGCCATTACTATCCAAACTTATCTGAGCATGAACCCTGGACAAAGTTTTAGAAAAGTCCGGTAACTGTATAGTACAGTCATAGGCACGCCCAATACTGCCGCCTTCAGCAGGTAACACTAACTGACGGTTGGCCACTTGTTCTGTTTCGGGCACTTCCACTAGCTGGATATTGATACTCATGAAGCTTCTCGCCTACAACTTGCCAATGATTTATTAAACACGGTTAAAAAATTTGGATTGAGCCGCAGAAATGCCTTTGAAAAATGCACCCTTAAATCTTTTTTGCGCACCTTGATACGCTGAAAATAATCTAGCGGTATGTCCAATTTTTTCATCGAGTACTCGAACACTTTTTCATACTCTAGCGCCACGTCTATCTGGCGGTGCCACAACATTTTCAACAGTGCGTCAGCATCTCGGGGTTTCTTCACAACATTGTAACCGTTTTTCTTTAAAAACAACCATTTAGTAGTATTAAATTTTGCTCCATAGCGGGCTTCAAACTTAGCGGACTGCTGCTGCAGATCTAGTGAGGTCCCCGGTGCTATAAACCAGGAGAGGTCCAGGGAAGCCACGGGGTCTGAAGCCACGGCGTATTTAGCGCGGGAAGTGCTGTTCGCCCCGGCGAAAAAGCCGTCCATCTCACTGGCCTCCACGAGTAATTGCGCTTTGTCCCAGCGCATCATATTAAGTTGATAGGGCTGCCCCATATTGCGCAAGGTACACTGGACTCTCTGTACGGCTATTCCAGCTATTTTTCCGTCGTCTAAGGTCTGATAGGGAGGCCAATTCTGAGTTGCTAATTGCAATCGCTCGACAGCTTGCACTGCAGGGCTTGCGAGCCCCAACAAGATTAGCCCGGCGCAAAAAACACCGGCGCCACTGTGCCTGCCCCTGGAGCGTGCAATCGATTCATCAATACCAGCGGCAAGCTTTAAGCTACCTATAAAGCTAAGAACATTTTCCATCATCAACATATCATCACTACAATTTCTGATTCCCAATCCGCATCACGATTTGCCACACCGATCGGTGTCCGACTAAAACATCGGAGCCAAAGTGTAACTCAATCAAATCAAACTTACTGCTTATCAATTTCACAACCTTAAATTCAATAACTTACAAAGTACTTTTACTTAATTTGCGACCTAATACGCTGAGTTTCAGCACCCGTCGCTGAACTCATTGAGCCAGACGCCAGTGCAAGGTATTAAGCCCTGATATCCGTCACTGGCTCCGCTTTAAGTTATTAACTAATAGAAAGCTGCAACTTCCCGTGTTCAACATCTACCACCACCTTGTCGATTGAATCCCCTTCACTTAAACGCAGAATACACTCCTGCGCCAGCTTCGGCATCAACGACCGGTTGATAATTTGCTCTATGGCTCGTCCACCCGTGGTAGGATCTATATTGCGTCCGACCACGAAATCAAGAAACTCATCGCTCCAGCTAAAGCTCGCAGCGTACTGGTCGCTGAGTTTTTTCTCGATGCGACATAGGTTGATCTCAGCAATTTTCTTTAATTCGTCCCCTTTCAGTGGGTAGTAGGGAATCACAGTACACCTGCCCAGAAAAGCCGGCTTAAAGAACCGTTGCAGCTCTGGCCTGATCTGCTCTAATAATTCTGTGTTATCCGGTGCCTCATCCTGCTGATCGCAGATCTCACAGATGGCCTGATCAGCGGCATTAGATGTCATAATAATGATAGTGTTTCTAAAATCAACACTGCGTCCTTCACTGTCTTTGATATATCCTTTATCGAATATTTGATAAAACATATCGTGCACACCTGAGTGGGCTTTCTCCATTTCATCGAGTAGCAAAACGGAATAGGGATTGCGTCTGATCGCCTCAGTTAGGACTCCCCCCTCGCCAAAGCCAACGTATCCTGCCGGCGAACCTAATAACATTGAGATTTTGTGCTCTTCCTTAAACTCAGTCATGTTGATGACATTCAAGTTATCTGAACCGCCAAACACCTGATCCGCCAGAGCCATTGCCGTCTCTGTTTTACCTACACCACTGGGTCCGCACATCAGGAAGACCCCGACTGGTTTTCGACTGTCGGTAAGGCCCGCCCTGGAGATGCGAATACTTTTAGACAATTCTGAGATGGCTGTGGTTTGTCCTATAACCCGTTGATGCATTCCCTGCTCCATGGACAACAGTTTCGCCACCTCATCTTTGACCATGCTGCCGGCGGGAATACCGGTCCAGTTCGATATAACCGCAGCAATTGTCTGCATATCTACCAGTGCATGCACCAGCGGCGAGTCCCCTTGCAGCTCCTCGAGCTGCTCGCTGAGCTGCAACAGTTGCTGTTGTTGCCCAGCGTCAACGTTACCTTCTCTGTGCCCTGCCTGCAGTTGCTGATTCAAATCAATCAACTGTGTCACTAGGTGCTGCTCATCCTGCCAGCGCTGGTCCAATGCGATCAGTTCAGTGTCTAGCAAGCTAATGCGCCCCTGCATTTCGGTAATAATTTCACCGTCGCTACCGAACACCGCCTGCTCTGTTTGCAGTGCCTGTAATTCACTGTTCATATAAGATATTTTTTGTTGTAGCTGTTCCAATGCTTCAGGTTTGGCACCTTGAGTCAACGCAATGCGTGCCGAGGCGGTGTCGAGTAAACTGATCGCCTTATCCGGTAGTTGACGCGCGGGAAGATAGCGCACCGACAATTTTACCGCCGCCTCTATGGCGTCCTCGCGTATAAACACGCCGTGATGATCACTGAGAGACCTGGCGACCCCCCGTAACATCTGCATCGCATCCTGTTCGTTCGGTTCTTCGATTTTAACAACCTGGAAACGTCGGGTCAGTGCCGGATCTTTTTCAAAATATTTTTTATACTCAGCCCAGGTCGTCGCCGCCAGTGTTTTAAATTCTCCACGAGCCAAAGCTGGTTTGAGTAGATTCGCCGCATCATTTTGCCCCGCCGCTCCTCCGGCACCAATTAATGTGTGGGCTTCATCAATGAACATGATGATCGGAACATCCGCGCTCTTCACTTCGTTGATCACGTCTTTTAAGCGATTTTCAAACTCGCCTTTGATGCTGGCGCCCGCTTGTAACAAACCCAAATCTAAGGTGTGCAACTCCACCCCCTGCAGGGCCGGGGGCACTTCATTGGCAACAATTCTAAGCGCTAATCCCTCTACTACGGCAGTTTTTCCGACCCCGGGCTCACCGACCAAGATAGGGTTGTTTTGACGCTTGCGGCAAAGTATATCTATCGCCATTCTCACTTCCGAGTTGCGCCCTGAAATCGGATCGATTTTCCCCTCGCGTGCTTGAGCAGTAAGGTTTACCGTGTATTTATCCAGCGCACACTCGCCACTGACTGAACCGCCGGCATTTGCCCCAGCGCTCGCCGATGCGTTACCCGCTGAAACTTTAAGCTTGGCTATCTGCCCTTGCAGTGCTTCGACTGACACATTCTGCAAGGCCTTTAAACTGAGTTTCCTGATCCCAAAACTATCTGTTTGCAGCAGCGCCAGGATTAAGTGCAGTGCCACTATCTGCCCTTGATTGAAGTTAACCGATGCCAACATCCAAGCATCTTCAATCAAATCGCTGAGATTTTTACTGACACTAGGCTGGGTTTGAGCTGCTTGACTCAAGCCCTCAAGTCGCATCGTCAGCTCGGCCAGCAGAGCGTCCTGATCCACTTTTTGCTGGTTAAACAACTCAATTACCGCCGAATCTTTAAGCAGCAATATCTGCACTAACCAGTGCTCGATCTCAATTACCGGGGCATTTTTGTTCATTGCCGCTCCGGCCGCTTGCTCTAGCGCCGTTCTTAAATTAGGGTCTAGTTTGGCAACTAAATTACTCAGTTGAATCTGCGACATCTGACCACCTATCCTTGTATTAACATTTTTTGAAGTGCATGGGGTCTGCGCCCTGGGGCCAGACAATTAGACTCACCCAAGCGCACCGCACAGTCTCTATTTGAGGACAGCTGAGGCTCGGCGAGAAATTCTCTTTTTACGTAAAAATACATTCTGATTGGATTAAACTCGCGCATATACAGCTCTACTGTACGTTGTAACGCTTTAGCAAAAGATCTATCCGCTGCTATTTTCAGATATTGATTGCGACTATTGGGGCACACCCTTATTTCCAAACTTTTACCTTGAAGCTGGCAAGTTTTTCCCAGGCACATTCCCCTGCCCAAACTGTTATTGGTTGCCTGTGTTGCACTCATTTGCGACAAGCTTGATTTAGGCAGTAAATGATGTGTTTTAAGCAGCACTCTAACTTCAATCTGCAGTTGAAAATAACTACTCAATAGTTGCTTAAGGGCCTGCAAATTTTTACTTTTTTGCCCAATTAGCACTGAGTATGACAACAGACCATTTAAATACTGATCGCTGTCAGGCAGTGCCGCCAAGGCACACAGAGCCTTGCGCTGTGGAAAACGGGTCAGCTCAGGCCCCTCACAGCGCTCCTGCTCCTCGCGTAGTAGTAAACTATTTCTCTCTAACCCTGTTATATAGAGCTGATAATAGCGGTGGTTGAATATATTGAGAAAATCTAGTAACGCGTAGTTATCGGTGTGCAAGCTGGCCAGCAGCTGCTCGTAAATGTAATCGGGTAATACACTCTTTGCCCCCGCTAGCGCCTCTATTGCCAGCTTGATCTTTATCCCTTTTGAAGACTGATTAACGCTTTGTACTTGGCTTAAACTATTGTGCGGCATGTCCTCCACTGCAAAGCTAAGTTGACCCTTTAGCGCACTGTGGCGCAATATACGAATCACTTGAATTAAGTCAAAGCGGCCAGGTTCTGAGCTTATTTTCCCTATTATAGACATGCTTGACTGCCGTGCACTGCATCAAAGCGCTTTATATAACTGTCATCACCGAAGTGCTTTAGTTCCAGTTGCACAAACCGATCATAACTGCAAAACTGTTGAAAAAAGACATTCAGCACTTCACTAAATACGCTGTGTTTACCCGCCAGTAGCTGTCGGTCCAATGTGACATTAATCTGGCTACCGGTAGTGAATATAGGCTGTTCACAGACTTGAATGGTCGCCACCTTTGGCTGGTAAGAGACTTTCTTAATTGAGCTAATTTGGGGACACTCGCGCCCTTGATTGCACAGCGACAATATGTCGCACAGCGATTTTTCCGGCTGATCACTTTGCATCAATGAAATGAAATTGGCATTGAGCAGAGAGATGAATCGCCAATAGATACTATCATCAAGATCCGGGTACTGAGGTGCACTGGGAACAGCAGCTACCAATAACTCGCCTGGAAGGTCTATAGTAGATAAGCTTTCAACAGTGCTATGCGCTGCGATCAAACAAGCTGTGCGGCCGTTGCCACACCACAGATCCATCGCTAGGGTAATGTTTTCTCGCTGTAATTCAGCCTCAGCTAATGTGACACTGATCTCTACTTCGCGATCTCCCTCGATGTTCCACTTAGTCCTGCTTAGCCACTGTCTCTTAGTAATATCGTCAGCGTAGCGGTTTTTGTAAAGTTCCGGCAATTTGCTCTGGCCATAGGCATTAATTTCATAAACGGCGGCCACACTGATAACTTCGACTATTGATTGCGCATCTGCATCACCGATTACCGGCATCGCCAGCGCGCTGGCATCATAACTGAGCGGCTCAGCAGATTGCATAAACCTATTGATGGCGGGCACTGTGTAGAGAGAGAACACCTGTCGCTGAAACATACGCAAGAACTCTGCCGGCAGCTTCTCTACATAGATATTGAGTAACAGTTGATTTTCATTAAAACTCTGCAGCTGTTCACCTAAACCAGTAATTTTAAAATAGGCACTTTTATCCGCATAGCTAAAATAGTCTCTGAGTAAGTCGTAGCCGCTAAAGTGATTGTCGTATTTAGCCAACCACTGAAATCCAGATTCAGTAACACGGTTTTGCATAGCACTCAAAGAAACAGCCGCGTGCCTCTTTCCCAGCGTATCGGAGACGGTAATATTGACTGTTTGCTCCAACAGCAACTCAACCAATATCTGAGAGTCCCCCTGAAAGCCATTCACATAAAATTCAAAATCGCCCAGCTGCATCTGTTTAAAAGACGCTTTAGGGTCTGCACAGTTCAACTGTAGTTGAATCACAGCTTCTGCACCTTTCACATCTAAGGGCGGCAAAATGGAAAAGGGGGCAGCTTGAGCGCTGACATCTGCGAGGTAATACGGGTAAATATTAAGGTCACAGACCGTACTGAATTGACAGTAGCTCTCATCTTCCAGCTGTACCTGCACTAAGCTGCTGGCCGGTAGTTGAGTATTTTCCTTCATGGTTGCCAGGTCGGGCTGCAATCGCAGCGGAAAATAACTGGGAACTACTTCAATCAGGCCTGGATAGAGTATCGACAACAAATCTTGAACCAATTCAGGCAACTGTTGATCTAAACGTTGCTCAGTTTTGGCGGTCAACAGCGCCATCCCCTCTATCAGGCGACTTATATTGGGGTCTTCTACACTGTTACGATTGATCTGTAAGTGGCTGGCTTCTTGCGGGTGGAGATTCGAAAATTCGCCAAGCGACTTTCGCACATAGGCGAGTTCTCTCTCGTAATAGCGCATCGATTGATCAGACAAATTCCTGCTCCTGCAATTGTGCTTGCTGCTTACTCAGATCAATGCTCGAAGCAAAAGTTAATTCCTGCGATCCCCTATCGGTGAGCAGTTGTGCCTCCACTGAAAAATTGATCCGGTTGTGCTGCTCGTCTCTGTCCAGCACTTCGACATTTATCATCGTCAACCGCGGTTCATAGGTCTTAATCCAATGCTCTAACTGTCGTGCAAAAATAGCGGGATCAGTTTGATTACTCAAGGTTTGAAAATCATTCAGACCGAAACATAAATTCGAGCTCTGCACTTGCTTAAATTGTGGTGCGACTTTTACCAGCGGCGCCTCACTACTAAACAGGGCACAGAGCTGATACTGCACTGCAGCAACCTGCTCTGCCACTCCTTGTGGCCCCGGTTGTTCACTGAGGAATGCTTGCCAAAAAATCATTTTTAACCTTTTTGTTTGAATGACAAATTTCCGAGATCTGTCGATAGTAATATTTCACCGCAGTGGCGATCAAATTGATATTGAGGCTGAATCAGCAACTCACAGACAAAGCGCCCTCCTGTGCCATCCTCAATTTCTCGAACTTTAACTTTGCCTTTATTTAACGGGTATTTTGCCAAGGTTTTTTCGTCCGCGTCCTGCAAATTACTACTGTAGTCATCTATCCAGTTTCTAAGAAAGTTCTGACACTCTGAGACGGTATCAAAGCTGCCAATCATGTTGCGGATTTGAACTTTTAAATAATGGGCAATTCGGCAGCTCATCAATATCGCCTGTATCTGGCCGGCCACTTTTTCCTCTTCACTTTGCTGTGGCTGCCAAACTGACTGATTACCATAAAAAAAATATTTATCCGTCATAGGGCTATGACAAACCGGAATAAAACCGCGCTCTAAATAGAAACGTGCCAGTCCACCAAATAATTGAATTTCTGGAACGGGCTGTTGAAGTGAGGAGTCAAAATTTGCATTTTCGGGGCCGTTAATTAAAGCTCCCTGGTACTTTTCTTGCCAGCGAGATTTCATAAAGCCAAACCAACCTATACGGTTGAATTCACGTATCGCTATACTGGCAAACGCAAAGGCCGCGTTCCCCCACAGTCCCTGCGTCACACTGGCCTGCTCATCGAAGACAAAGCCGATCTTTAGTCGTTTATAGGGCGCTCGCTGCAGTATTTTGGGCATCACTAAAGCGATGAATTTCATCTCTGGTTGCAAGCGCATACGCCTCCAGCCGTCGAAGTCGGGTCCATCCAATATTTTACCTACACGCCGGGTGTCACTGATCCAGCCAGCGCCTGACTCACCAAAAAAACTATCACTGATGGTTAATGTAAACGGACACAGACAAGACTGCCCCAACAGGGCCAACAACTCCAAGGTATAAAGATCGTCAAATTCATCCTCGTGACCCATTTCCATTGAGATAGGGTGGTCTACCACAAACATCCCGAAGGGCTCGCCACCTAAAGTATTGAGTTCACGGTTACCAATAAAATTATAAAGACAGCTGCGATCAATTGAACTAGAGGTATTCAAATCGTGAGCTATTTCAGGCCAACTCACATCCAACATTTTAATTTTGACTCTGCGCCCGGCACTTGGAATAGTGGCAATACTGTGTAAATTACGCCACAGGGACTCCAGCGCAACAAACTCATCCTTGGCCAGAACTGTACTTAGCTGTTTTGACAGACGCTGATCAAGAACAGCCAGCCACTGCAAGATCCGCATTTTGAATGCTTCCGGGCTCTGTACTGCGCCGACATCAATGCGGGCGATCAGAGCGATGGCATCGCGTAAAAAACTGTCCTTTTGCCGGTCTAAACTATTGAATTCTTGCTGCCAGTGCTCTGCAAACATAGCTTAATCATCACACCTTTAATCAGTCATAAATTATGTCTTTCTGCCAGCCACTATTGAGCAATGGTTGATTAAAAAGAAGAGCACCCAACGGGTGCTCGTCAGCCAGTTTAACCTGGTATTTTTGTAACCATTCTCACAGAGGTGGTCAATTCTTCTAGCTGCAGCCAAGGCCTTAAGTACGCCACTGCCGAGTAGGCACCTGGCTTACCTGGCTGTTCGACAACGTCTATACGTGATTCGCAGAGCGGCGTCTTAGATCTCTCCAAATTGCCTATCGCCCCCGAATTCGTATATTGATCGATCCAAGTCTGCAAATCCTTCTTAATATCTTCCGCCTCTTGGTTCGATCCCAACATATCTCTGCCCATTACTTTCAGGAAGTGTGCAATCCTGCTGCTGGCCATTATATAAGGGAGTCTTGCCGAGATAGCGGCGTTGCCGGTTGCATCAGGATCGGTGAAAGTCTTAGGTTTTTGGGTTGTTTGACCACCAATAAACACTGCGTAGTTACTATTTTTGTAATGCACCAGAGGCAAGAAACCTAAATCGCTTAACTCTTTTTCACGCTCGTCTGTCAAATTAACTTCTGTCGGACACTGTTGCTGGATATCTCCCGCCTCAGACTTAAAAGTCAAGTTTGGTAAATTTTCAACCTTGCCACCATTATCCATGCCGCGGATAGAAGTACACCAGCCAGACGCGGTGTAAGATTGTGTCATCTTCAAGCCTAAATCAAAGGCTGCGTTAGACCATACCAACTGATCATTACTGCTGGGCTTTGGATTACCTTCTGTGTCCCTCGCAAGCTCTTCATAATCGAATGACTTAGTCCCCAACCCCTTGTCTCCATATGGAAGACGGGCCAGAGTTTGTGGAAGTGTCAGAGACACATAGCGAGCATCGTCGCTTTCTCTGAAGGCATTCCAGGAGGCATAGGCCGGAGAGTCGAAACCTGCAGCAACGGGCTTACCTTCACTAAAAGTGTTAAAGCTGTCGTATTCAAACATCTCCGGGTTGGCCGCGGCAATAAATGGCGCGTGGCTTGCCGCCGCTGTCTCACCTAAGTAGCGCAGCAGAGCAACGTCTTCATCTTTGTGGGAAAAAGTATAATCACCCAGCAACAATCCGTATGGCTCTCCTCCGGCGGTGCCGAATTCCTTTTGGTAGAGTGCATCAAATAGCGGGCTGCGATCTACTGCCGGGGCATCTTCGAACTGATCAATCAATTCTTCTTTGTTGAAATCAACCAGTTTGATTTTCAAACTAGTGCCCAACTCACTTTCTTTGACCAGTTTATTCAAGCCGCGCCAGGAGCCTTCAAGACGGCGAAACTGCTCTTTTTGCATAACAGCGGAGAGCTGCTTTGACATCTGCCTGTCAATTTCTGCAATCGCATTTTCAATTGTCTTAGTGACATTTTTATCCCAGACCACTGTCCCTGACAGCGCCTGCTCTGCCAGCACAGAAAAAAGATCTTTGGTCGTATCTTGCGGTGTCTGGGTTGTGGCTGCAATGGCGCGATCTAAAAAACTTAACGTTTCAACTTGCGCCGCATCACCCTGATTCGCTTGCTGTTCTTCAGTACTCACTCTCCACCTCCTTGAGGCTCTACACCTAATTCGCTGGACAGCGCTGAAATCGCATCCGCATCTTGTAACACTTCTTTAAGCAACTTTTCAAGATCTCTGGATTTATCTGACTTGGAGAGCAAAGTCTTCAACTGGCTGCGAGTCTCCGCCAATTTCTTTAGTGCATCAACTTTATCAACTATCGCATCCGGCTCGAAATCTTTAATCGAATTAAAAGATAAATTTACCGCAAATTCACTGTCATCATCAGATAAAGTATTGTCTACTTTCATCTTTAGCTCTGGTCCGACACGCTTCATCACAGTGTCAAAGTTATCTTTGTCCACTTGATAAAATGTACGGTCTTCCAGCTCTTCCTTATCTTCTTTATCAGCGGAGAAGTCCCCCATTACCCCTACCACAAAAGGTAATTCTTTGGTTTCTACCGCTCCGTTTGTCTCAACATCGTAAGTGATGCTGACACGGTTTTTACTCACCCGCTTATGCTGCGAATTTAAAGCCATGACCTATCTCCTTCCCGATTATTCAGCGGCTATCAACCCGCTTTAGATTCCAGCTTAGCTGTAGTGACATCAAACTTGATGGTATCGCCTTTTTCAATAGACCCGTCAGTTCCTTCGTTGTAATAAGTAATTGATATTACAGTATAAATCAAAGAAAACGTCTCTACAGGCAGATTGCCATCGGTACAGCTAACTTGATAGTTCGACATGCGACACTTTTCCAGTGTAAAGATCAAGTGAGGTTGAATTTTGTCACCACCACGATCTGGCTTGGTCATGATTATTTCAATCTTTTTGCCCTCAGCTCCCGGGGCAAAAAGCATAGTCGTCAGATGCGGACTGGCTCCATCTGAGCCGCGTGAGAGACTTACCTCACCCAGTGCTACCATTCCCTTATCGGCGTTATTAGCATTACCGACGTCGATGGAAACGCCACGCACGCCTCCCCAGCTCATAGTATCAATGGCGAAAACACCTTTTTTTCCGCCGATTTCAGTAACAGTAGCACCGCCTTTGATACTATCGATTCCATCTATACGCATAAACATTGAAGCCATTGTATTCTCCTTAATTGTTTTTTAATTTTTAAGACAACTTTCAAACTATCCTAAATCACCATGTAAAATCATCTGCTTCTGGCTTCGCTGCATTACTGCCATTAGCTTTTTCTCTGCCCTCTGTTGCCACTGGGCTGCTATTTAACTTTTCATTTGTCGCTGTATCTTGCTGCAGCACACTCGCGTGGCTCTGGTGGCGCTCTAGTTCTGCACTGTTCATTGTCGCACGTGGAATAATGGTTTTGTCTACCGTTTCCAATCCCGCCATTTGGCTGATGCGCTGCATTACCGGCTCATTGTCCCCGACCATTTCATCAAGCAGTTGCGGAAGTGACATATAGCCCCAGCGTATTGAGCGTTCCAGCAACATGTATATAGGACTGTGCGGCTCGGTACGGCGGAAAAAATCGGCGATGGTGCGCAACTGCTCGAAAGCCTGATCCCGGTGATAGAGCTCTGTGTTTACACTTAATTGCACTTGCGACACACTATTGTTTTTGGATTCAACTGCAGCCGGTTCGTTCTGCTTTGTATCTGCGAGCTGCGCATCGACACTATCCGGCGCGGCCGATTGCTGCTGTTCAATAACATTTAAAGGCCAAGTCGCAAAACTATCACCCAACAGGTACTGCATGGCACCTAGCAGATTGTTTATGACTTTTAATATGAATTTAAAACTGATGCTCTTAGCTTGCACTTTAAGACAGTGCTGATTGACGCTTTTTTCGAGCTTAGCGACTTCTTTGAGGATGGCGTCCAGCGCTACAATTTTTTCTTGTAGAAGATTACTGTTCCCAGCAAAATATTGTTTCGACTCTTCTTTCAATGACTGCAGAGAACCCGACCTCTCGGCTGAGAAAAACTGGGTGTAATTAATGGTTCCAATTAAAGGCAGGTTAGACAGCGGCATTGCCAACAAACCACTGCTTTCACTTTCCCCGGCTAATTGCCACAAAGGTTTGACTTTAAATTCAGCCCACTCCCTCTCGTGCTCACTCGTCTCGTTACTCTTTAATTTTTCGACCGGAGGTTTAGGCTGTAAATCGACCCACTGGGCATCAATTACTTGCACAAAAACCTTAAGTGCATCGCGCAGATTATTGAGAGGATCAGGAGTAAACAACTGCGCGGAAATAAACCAGCAGAATACTTCGACATCTTTTGAGTTATTTTGCAGACACTCTCGACAGCTTTCGCCTAGTGCTCGCCAGTTATTGGCGTTGCCCTCTAGTAACTCTTTATCTGACATTGCGTCGGGAGATTCCATCAGCTGTCTATAACTTGACTGCGCCTGATTGAAGTTATTGCGTAACGCTCTGTACAAGGTCTTATTGGCTTTTAAGTATTCTCCGCAAACGGCATCATCAGATATCGGCAGGGATAGGTTTTCCATCACATTATCCATAGATTGATTGTTCAACCTCAGTCAGCGAATAAATTTTTGAGGGTGATTGGATAAAATTCATTATTATCACTCAGCTGATTCTCATTTTCATTAGTTAGGATTCTTGAGACAACGATCAGTATGCGTGGGTCGCCAGATAAAAACTAGCAATTTGGTCGCACATTTCGCAACCCGCAACATCCGTATCTCTCTGCAAGCCTTATATTAAGCTGCATAAGCTATGCTAGATGAATACCACAAACCTCTGAAAATTAGGCCATCGAAACTTTGAGTAATGATCTTTGAATACAACAAATTTTTCTTAGATTACAGTTGATGACTATCACTCTCAAAATCTGTGAATGTAATTCTCAAAATCATCAGTCAATCTAACAGTAGTATTAACATGCCAACAGTCAAACCTAAGCACTCAGAAACAGGCTGCTATAGCCAATATATTGCAAAAAGGGTTTGCAGAGAATGGAGCTAATACAATCTGCTGCGCAGATGTTAGCTATATCTTTGCGAAAAAGAGCTATGGTTATCTCTCTGCTGAACTTGATTCTTATCTCCCGACAGCCCTATTGATTGCCCATTAATCCATGCTCCTTACTCTCAGGCCCGATTTTCAGCATCATTGGAGCCCTCTTTATCTTTGGACTGCATATTCTCAACTGTCTTATAAGATAAAGGTTTGGTATTGTGTACCGCTGTCATTATCAGCTCCCTTTGATCAAATTGGTAACTTGGTATAATGAGTATAAGTTTTAGTATAAACATCGCTTAAACAAACACCCCCTATCTTAAAACCTATACTAATAATTAATATACAGTGACCTTAATTGACATGTCACAACACTAAAAAAATCGATAACCACATGTATTCATACATCTTATTGCGAAAAAACACATGAACAGCAAAAACTTAAAACAACAACACACCCCTATGATGCAACAGTACTTTAAAATTAAAGCTGAGCATCCCGATCAAATCGTGTTTTACCGTATGGGTGATTTCTATGAAATGTTTTTTGACGATGCCAAGCGTGCTTCGCAGTTATTGGGGATATCGCTAACCGCCCGGGGTAAAGCGGGTGGTGAACCTATTCCGATGGCGGGTTTCCCCTACCACTCTGCGGAAACTTATATCGGTAAGATAGTGCGCGCCGGTGAATCTGTGGTTATCTGCGAACAAGTGGGAGACCCGGCGACCAGCAAGGGACCGGTCGCCCGCGAGGTCGTGCGTATTGTCACCCCAGGCACTCTCAGTGATGAAGCATTCCTGGATGAAAATAGTGATAATTTACTACTGGCGATCAACCAGCAGCAACAGCATTTTGGCTTGGCAGTGGTCGATATCAGTACCGGTTATTTCAGTTTGCAGGAACTGCAGGGAACCGATTCCCTTCTGGGAGAATTAGAACGCCTAAAACCTAAAGAAGTACTGTTTAATGAAGACAGTCAACTAGCCCCTATACTGCAACACTGTCAGGGACTTCGATCTCAGGCGCCCTGGCATTTCGAGGAAGAGAGCGCCAGACGCCTATTGTGCAGACAGTTTAATACCCAGGATTTACAAGGCTTTGGCTGCGATGAAATGGAACTGGCGATCAGCGCCGGCGGCGCCTTGCTTCAATACGCCAAAGACACTCAGCGCTCAGCGCTACCGCATGTGCAGCGCATCAGTGTCGAGCAGCGCAGCGATACTGTAATCATCGATGCAGCCACCCGCAAGAACTTAGAACTCGATCAAAACTTATCCGGTGGCCGGGAAAACACACTCGTCAGCGTCATCGACAATACCAGCACTGCTATGGGTTCACGTATGCTGCGCCGCTGGATCAATCAGCCACTGCGCAACCTGCGCACTCTGAATCAGCGTCAGGAGTCTATCCATTGGCTGCTGGACGATTACCGCTTTGAAACTATCGCCCGTGATTTAAAACAAATTGGCGATGTAGAGCGGATTCTGTCCAGAGTAGCACTGCGCTCCGCCAGGCCCAGAGATCTTGAGCGGCTGCGCGATAGCTTGAGCATACTGCCGGGGCTGCAACAGCAGCTCAGTACTGAACCGGTCAGTCGCATCGCCCATTTAGCTGACACTATTAGCCAGTACCCGCAAATGAGTGAGCTTCTGCAGCGGGCTGTTATCGATAATCCACCGGTAGTCATCCGCGATGGTGGGGTAATAGCAACAGGCTTTGATGAAGAGCTGGACGAGCTCAGAGGCATCAGCGAAAATGCTGGCGACTACCTGTTAAAACTGGAAGAAAAAGAACGCACCCGCACTGGCATTAGCACCTTAAAAGTTGGCTACAATCGCGTTCACGGCTATTTCATCGAAATGAGCAAGGCACAGGCACAAGCGGCAGAAATTCCCACTGAATATGTACGTCGTCAGACGTTAAAAAATGCCGAGCGCTTTATTACTGAAGAGCTAAAAGCGTTTGAAGACAAAGCACTGTCAGCAAAGAGCCGCGCTCTCTCCCGTGAAAAAGCCCTGTATGAACAGCTACTTGAAGACATCGCTAGTCAGCTCAACCAACTGCAAGACACTGCCACCGCACTGGCTGAACTCGATACACTGGCGAACTTTGCCGAGCGCGCTGAAAGCCTGTCTTTTAGTGCACCACTGCTCACCGATCAACCTGGCATTTCTATTCGCGGCGGCCGCCACCCAGTGGTTGAAAAAGTCTCAGACAACCCTTTTGTCGCCAATGACTTAGAACTCAATCAGCAGCGGCGGATGCTAATCATCACCGGTCCCAACATGGGTGGTAAATCTACCTATATGCGCCAGGCCGCCCTGATTACCCTGCTGGCACACATCGGCTCGTTTGTTCCGGCGCAGAGCGCCACTATCGGACTTGTTGATAGAATTTTCACCCGTATGGGCTCATCTGATGATCTGGCCGGCGGCCGCTCGACCTTCATGGTTGAGATGACCGAAACGGCCAACATATTAAACAATGCCACCGCCAGAAGCTTAGTTCTGATGGATGAAATTGGCCGCGGTACTAGTACTTTTGACGGACTGTCACTGGCCTGGGCATGCGCCGAATATATCGCCAGTAAAGTCAATGCTTTCACACTCTTCGCCACCCACTACTTTGAACTAACAGTGTTACCTGAACAACTCAGCGCAGTGGAAAATGTGCATTTAACTGCGTTAGAACACCAGGATAACATTGTCTTTATGCACGAAGTTAAAGAGGGCGCAGCCAGCCAAAGTTACGGTTTGCAGGTAGCTAAGTTAGCCGGTATTCCAATGCATGTTATCGCAGATGCCCGCACTAAACTGCAACAGCTGGAACTCGGAAGCAGCCAACAAAATACTTTGAGTCCAGCTCATAGTGCAGATAACCCGCTGCAGAGCGACATGTTTGCAGCTGTGACTGTACAGGCTCATCCGGCTATCGACACCCTCAGCGAGATTAACCCTGATGAGCTAACCCCCAGGGAAGCATTAGATGCTCTCTACGCACTCAAACAACAACTAACTAGTTAGGCGTTTTTGCCATCGGGCTGCTTTGGCCTGAGATATTGTGTCAAAGCAGCGCTCGCCGGCGGCCACATCAATAACTACCGACTGATAATTTCGGTGTTGCGGCAAAAAATAGTATTTACGACCACTGCGCTTAGATATATTGCCTTTAATTGTACATTGGTGATTAATCTCTACGGGGGGTTTGTCGACTGCCTCGCCAGAGCCTGTAGCCGGGCAACTTACTGACTTAAATTGTCGGTCATAACAAATTTGCCACTCCTTACCCTTTTGCCAATACTTTATCGATCCAGATGCCAACTGCGGGTTGTTGCTATACCACCAGTTGAGGTTCGATGCTGTAAAGCTAAGTTGTTGCAACGGAAGCTTTAGCTGCTGGTGCATTGCCTGGGCTTTGGTGAAATATCCAGTAGGGGTTCGCAAATTAGCATCGGGCATGCAAGTGCCATGGTATTCGTACTGATGCTGTAACAACCAGACACTGGGAGTCATGCACAAAAACGGCCGTAATTGAGTGCGGGCTATTTTTCCCTGATTACCCAAACATGCTCGCGGATTTACTGCTGAGCCATCGGTATGCCCCTGCGGCCACAAGCCATGCAAGATATATCCAAATGCTCTGCCACTGGCACACTGTAAGTAATTCTTCCCTCCCGCCCTCTTACTGAATGCACTGGCTTTTTGGCAATAGCCAGGGCTCCAACTGTAAGAGAGTAAATAGTATTCTGGTCTTAGAGACTTTATATCTCTTCTATCTGGCGAATTATCGTAGTCGCTGTAACTATCTAGCTTGTCCACACAACTGTTTCCAGCCACAACTGTGGATAAACAGATTAGAGCAATGGCCACTAAGCATCTAAATTTAACCATTTATACTTCCCTTACCCAATAGCATAAGCAACTGATTTTATGAGAATAGCAATGATTAAACAATCAAATAGGTCAGAGACCAATTTAACCTATAAGGGAAATTGCTATATTAGCCCATTGTTGAACTAACCCTGCAGTTGGCAAAATCTGACTTCAGGATATATATTTAACAGTATTAGATATTTTATCTTCGCTTCAATTCAAACATATAGGTGTAAAAATGCACTGGATAAAAACAACAATTCTGGCTCTAGTAATTGCTGCTATCAGCTTGCCAGCAGCCGCGGAACCGCAATCTCATACACACATAAAACACATCACCAGCAGTTGGCCTGACGCACCTAAACAAATGGGCTTGTTACAAGTCGCTCTTAACGAGACAGCCATTGCTACATTGTACATAAAGCTGTCCCAAACTCAGTCGACCGATCTCGCCTGGATTAAACTGCATGTTAGCAGAGCTAAACATGCATTGGATGGCGCCCAATATGGCGACGGTGGACTGGGCTACGGCGTAGTTAAAGCCGCCAGGGGTATTACCAAACATATACTCCTGGCCGCTAACTCCCCAGATGCCTCTGTTAATGTCAAACTACACAGCCAGCGGATAATCGTAGGGGCCAACAATGCAGCTGCGGTAGCAGGTCAAATGTTGCTGATTTGCAATTCTGTCTCCAGTGCTATTTCCACCTCCCAGGCACTGGCCCTGACTCGTCAATTGGAAGAACTCGCCGGGATTTTATTAAACGGTGAAGACCTCAACTACGACGGTGAAATAAACGTAATTCAAAAAGAGGGTGGCCTGACCTTGGCCAGGCAACAGACTGTGTTTATGGCCAGGGCAGAGGGACTGATTAAAGTTAAAAAATAAACCCTTTAAAAACCATCAGCCAAAAAAAAGCCCTCATTAAGAGGGCTTTTTTTCAGAGCTTAATTCTTGCGAATTAATCTTCCTGAAGATCTTTCATAGAAAGCTTGATGCGACCACGAACGTCGACATCTAATACTTTAACTTTGATCATCTGATCCATCTTGATATAGTCTGTCACTTTCTCAACACGCTTGTTGTCGATCTGTGAAATATGTACCAGTCCATCTTTGCCAGGCAAGATGTTAACAAAGGCACCAAACTCTTCAAGACGTACTACCTTACCTTCGTAGATCTTGCCGATTTCCGCTTCTGCAGTAATCCCCAACACGATATCGGTGGCTTTCTTTGCCGCCGCTTTATCCGCTGCGTAAATACGTACAGTACCGTCGTCATCTAAGTCGATCATGGCGCCAGTTTCTTCAGTTATACCGCGGATTGTAGCGCCGCCTTTACCAATAACGTCACGGATTTTCTCAGGATTAATCTTGATCAGTGTCATCGCCGGAGCATTGTCTGGCAATTCAGGACGCGCGTAACCAATTGTCTGTGCCATCTCTTTCAAGATGTGAGTACGAGCTTCTAGCGCCTGGTCGAGAGCAATTTCCATGATCTCTTCAGTGATACCAGTGATCTTGATATCCATTTGCAGCGCAGTAATACCCTGCTCAGTTCCCGCTACTTTAAAGTCCATATCACCTAAGTGATCTTCATCACCTAAGATGTCAGTTAAGATAGCGAACTTCTCGCCTTCTTTAACAAGACCCATAGCAATACCGGCGATAGGCGCTTTAAGTGGTACACCCGCATCCATCATCGCCATAGAGGCGCCACATACAGAGGCCATAGAGCTAGAACCATTAGATTCAGTGATCTCAGATACTAAGCGAATAGTGTATGGGAAATCTTCCTGAGATGGCAACATAGCGGCAACAGAGCGACGCGCCAGACGACCGTGACCAATTTCACGACGATTAGTAGAACCCATACGACCCGCTTCACCTACAGAGTAGGGAGGGAAATTGTAGTGCAACATGAACGGGTCTTTGCGCTCGCCTTCAATAGCGTCGATTAACTGCTGATCGCGTGAAGTTCCCAGTGTACAAGTAACAATAGCCTGAGTTTCACCACGAGTGAACAGTGCCGAACCGTGTGTGCCAGTAAGAATATTTACTTCGGTGTTGATACCGCGAACAGTTTTGCTGTCACGACCATCGATGCGCGACTGACCGTTGACGATACGCTGACGCACGGTAGATTTTTCTATGGCGCTTACAACACCTGATACTTCTTTATCAGAAGCTTGACCTTCATCACCTGATAGTTCAGCAACAGCTTGAACGCGAAGCTCAGCCATCATTGCCTGACGCTGCATCTTGTCAGCTGTCTGGTAAGCAGTGGCAATACCGGCGCCGACCAAGTCAGTAACTTGTGCAGTCAGTGCTTCGTTAGTCGCTGGAGCAGACCATTCCCATCTTGGCTTGCCCGCTTCAGCAGTTAACTCAGCAATTGCGTCGATAGCACCTTGAAATTCAGTGTGGGCAAAAAGTACTGCACCTAACATTTCATCTTCGCTGAGTTCGTCAGCTTCAGATTCAACCATAAGTACTGCATCTTTAGTACCGGCAACAACCATGTCTAACTCAGAGGCAGCAAGCTGCTCGTAAGTTGGGTTTAGAATGTAGCCAGTATCTTCTGTGAAACCAACACGGGCACAGCCAATTGGGCCGGCAAATGGGATTCCGGAAATAGACAGCGCAGCTGATACACCCAGCATGGCAGCAATATCAGGATCGTTAACTTTATCCGCAGACATTACCGTACAGATGACTTGTACTTCGTTCATGTATCCCTTAGGAAATAGTGGACGAATTGGACGGTCGATTAAGCGCGAGGTTAAGGTCTCTTTCTCTGAAGGGCGCGCTTCGCGCTTAAAGAATCCACCTGGGATCTTGCCGACAGAGTAATACTTTTCTTGATAGTGTACAGACAGCGGGAAAAAGCCTTGGCCTTCTTTAGGTGTCTTAGCGCCTACTACCGTACATAGTACTTGGACGCCTTCAATAGTGACTAATACGGCACCAGTTGCCTGGCGTGCAATACGGCCAGTCTCAAGGGTAACTTCCTGGTTACCTAATTTAAATTTCTTAATAATCGCTTCCACGATATATCCTCTTTTTAATATTATTGATGTCAAAAGAGTTACTTAAGTAGAAATCAAACAGTGCCGGTACTCGTTTATTCTCTGCCAGAGCAAAAGATAAATGAGTACAGGCGGATATTTTACTTAAGGGAGTTCTTTTAACGCTTACTACAATTTTACAACTAGCAGAATTATAGGCTATAAAAAATAAGCCGCTAGAAATAAAGAGGGCCGTGCAAGCACGACCCAAGACTTTGTCTTAGCGACGAAGTCCTAAACGCTTGATCAGATCAAGGTAGCTATCTACTTTAGTCTTTTTCAAGTAATCAAGTAATTTACGACGCTGGTTTACCATACGGATTAGACCGCGACGTGAATGGTGATCATGAATGTGAGACTTAAAGTGTCCTTGAAGAGCAAGGATGTTAGCCGTTAAAAGTGCTACTTGAACTTCAGAAGAACCAGTATCACCTTCTTCACGACCATAATCCGCAACGATTTGCGCTTTCTCTACAGCTGATAATGCCATTTTTTCTACTCCAGTTTAATATGCAGATAAACAGGTTAACCCTTGATTATCTTGATTAATGACACGATCTACCAAGCATATTGTTAGTAGGTCGCCAAATACCGGGCGTATTCTAGCACTGCCGGTGTTTTTTTTCTACTGCGAGACATACGAATAAATCCGCTATCTTTGGGCTACAATCGATCGAGCTAGCAACTTGTACTCACTGCTAGCTTGTCGATAGCAAGCGCTTTGAGCGCAGTATGCCAGCTTCATTGATTTCGCCTATGCCCAAAAACTGATCGTCGTCACTCAAATGTATCCTGACCAGCGATTGAGCAGAGCGTTCTAACTCAACGGGCTTACCTTGAAACAATAACAGCTGCTGTACTTTATCAATACTCAGCTTAGGCAAATGCTCAACGGGTGAATAGGTGGGAATCATCAATGCATCCAAACGCTGATTGCGCTGCTGCTCAGTTTCATCATCAATGGTAGCCGCCAGTGCATCCAGTTGCTCGATAGTGATCATCATCGCAGCTTTATAGGGACCGGATTCAAGCCGGCGTAGCACAGTGACATGAGCACCACAACCTAACATCAATCCCAGATCTTCGACGATAGAGCGAATATATGTGCCTTTCGAACATCGCACATCCAGATCTATTTCACCAAGTTCAGGACGGTAAGCCAGTAACTCTATGTTTAAAATTTGTACTCGACGGGATTTAACTTCGACTGTTTCGCCTTTTCGCGCCAGTTTATACAATGGCTGCCCTTTGTATTTAAGCGCTGAAAACATCGACGGCACTTGCTCTATCTCACCGCTGAAATGCTTAATTAACAACTCTTTAATTAAGGTCTCGCTTACATGCTCGCCAACTTCCTGACGCTCTATCACTTTGCCGTCGGCATCGGATGAGTCTGTGCGTATGCCTAGCTTGGCAGTGGTTTGGTAGCGCTTATCGGCATCCAGGAGAAACTGCGAGAATTTAGTCGCCTCACCAAAAGTGAGCGGTAACATACCTGTAGCCAGGGGATCTAAGGCACCTGTGTGCCCGGCCTTGGCCGCTCCATAGAGACGTTTTACATATTGTAAAACTCCATTTGAGCTGACCCCGGGGGGTTTATCTAATAAAAAAACGCCGTCTAATTGACGGCCTTTGTGTCTTCTTCCCATTACGTCTACTCAGTCTTATTCACTATCGTTGTCAGCTTGGCTGTTATCTTTAGCTTTGCTGTCGCGCACAGTTTTCTCGATCAAGCTGTGCAGTCGACGACCGCGATCAATACTTGCATCATAATGGAAACGTAATTTTGGCACGGTCCGCAACTGCATGTTCCGCGCTAATTCCGTACGCAGGAAACCCGCCGCATCTTTTAATACTTCAGCGGCCGCTTTTACTGCCTCCTCTTCTTTCTGATCACCAAAAGGCATCACAGTGAAGTACACTTCGGCGTAACCCAAATCACGGGCAACTTTAACGAAGCTGATAGTCACCATGCCTAAGCGTGGGTCTTTGACCTCGCGCTGTATGAGCTGAGCGAGATCTCTTTGCATCTGCTCTGCAATACGCTGGGTCCGGCTATATTCTTTGGCCATTAATCTTTCTTACCTTTGATTGAGCCCCGGCAGCACCGGGACTCTATTGCGCTACTTACTATCTTATTGTCTAGTCGATAGTTCTAGCGATTTCTACCGTGTCAAATACTTCGATCTGATCACCGACTTTAACGTCGTTGTAGTTCTTCACACCGATACCACATTCCATGCCCTGGCGCACTTCTGCAACTACATCCTTAAAGCGACGCAGCGATTCCAACTCACCCTCGTAGATAACGACGTTATCACGAAGTACACGGATGCGCTTGTTGCGGAATACCGATCCCTCTGTAACCATACAACCGGCGACTAAACCAATCTTAGGTGAGCGGAATACATCACGTACTTGAGCGATACCAACAATTTCTTCACGCAGTTCTGGGGACAATAGTCCACTCATCGCCTGCTTAACGTCATCGATGATGTTGTAGATGATGCTATAGTAGCGCAACTGAATACCTTCACGATCGACGATCGCTTTGGCTTGTACATCAGCACGTACATTGAAGCCAACCATTAGCGCAGAGGATGCCAGTGCTAAGTTAGCATCAGTTTCTGCGATACCGCCGACACCAGAAGAGACTATCACTACTTTGACTTCGTCAGTAGATAAGTCTTCAAGTGCTGAGGTCAGTGCTTCTAACGAGCCCCTTACATCTGTTTTAAGAACGATGTTAAGAGTCGCTACTTCACCGGATTCCATATTGGCAAACAAGTTCTCAAGCTTAGACGCTTGCTGTCTGGCCAACTTGACTTCACGGTATTTGCCCTGACGGAACAAGGCGACTTCACGGGCCTTTTTCTCGTTGGATACAACGGTAAATTCAGCACCTGCTTGTGGTGTACCATCGAGGCCGATGATTTCTACCGGCATTGAAGGACCAGCAATAGTGGTCGCTTTACCATCTTCATCCATCATGGCGCGAACACGACCATAGTGCAGACCCGCTAACACGATGTCGCCCTTGTTTAATGTACCTGACTGAACCAGAACAGTAGCCACAGGACCACGGCCTTTTTCCAGACGAGATTCAATTACAATACCCTGACCTTGACCCGTCTCAACTGCCGTCAATTCAAGTAATTCAGCTTGCAGAGAAATTGCTTCTAATAGAGTATCAATGCCTTCGCCAGTTTTAGCAGAAACTTTAATAAACTGTACATCACCACCCCATTGTTCCGGGATAACATCAAGTGCAGCTAGCTCGTTCATGACGCGCTCTGGATCCGCTTGCTCTTTATCAATTTTATTGACGGCTATAACTAAAGGTACACCGGCGGCTTTGGCATGTTGTACCGCTTCTTTAGTCTGTGGCATAACTCCATCATCAGCGGCGACTGCCAGTACAACAATATCTGTCAACTGTGCGCCACGGGCACGCATTGCAGTGAATGCTGCGTGACCTGGGGTATCTAGGAAAGTGATTACACCTTTAGAGGTTTCTACCCGGTAAGCACCAATGTGCTGGGTAATACCACCTGATTCGCCAGAGGCAACTCTAGATGAACGTATATTATCCAGTAGCGATGTTTTACCGTGGTCAACGTGGCCCATGACAGTTACTACAGGTGCGCGACTAACATTATCACCAGAGGTAACAACAGACTCCAACAATGCTTCTTCAATTGCATTATCAGCCATAGGCTTGGCGACATGACCCATTTCTTCAACTACTAAAATAGCAGTATCTTGGTCGATGACTTGGTTAATGGTAGCCATAGCGCCCATTTTGAACATCACCTTGATAACTTCAGCGGCTTTCACTGTCATTTTCTTGGCAAGATCGGCCACTATGATGCTTTCTGGCACTGCAACTTCATGTACACGAGCTGCTTGAGGTTCTGTGAAACCATGCTGGTTCGGGCTACCTGAAGTCAACACTGCCGGCTTAGATCTGGCGTTGCGCGAAATCTTACCGCGACGGTTACGCTTGTCGCCTTTGTTAGATCCCGTTGACTTGCCTTTAGCACCGCGGGCAGGCTTCTTCTCTTCACGAGCCGGTTTTTTATGTACCGGTGCTTGCTTAGGTGTTGCCTGGGCAATAGCATCGGCTTTACGCTGTTCTTCTGCATCTTCTTTGGCAATGCGAACGGCGTCTTCCGCGGCTTTCTTTTGTGCCAACTTCTCTGTAGCAAGACGCTCGGCTTCGTGGGCTACGTGCTCTTTTGCTGATGCAGCTGCAGCCTTATCAGCTTCCTGCTCCGCCAATAAACGCTCTTGATCTCTGCGATTATCTTCAGCCACTTCCTCAGCACTCTTGTCATTAGACACTGGAGCTTGTGGAGCGGATGTTGGAATTTTAGGCGTCTCTAACACTTTTGCTTCTTTATCTGCAACTGGGCTATCTACTGTTTCAGCTACTGGTGCTGCTGTAGTCGTTTCAACTGCACTCTCAACTGCTACCTCAACTTCGGTATTTACGTCAGTCTCTTCAGTCTGTGGCTCAAGATCGGTGCGCTTAACGTAAGTACGAGTCTTACGCACTTCAACGTTAACCGTCTTACGAGCCGAACCGCTAGTCTTCAGTTGAGTCGTAGACTTACGCTTCAAGCTAATTTTCTTTGGCTGACCACTTTCCACTTCACCCGCTTCACCGTGTGCACGTTTCAAATGCGCCAACAGCGCCTGGCGCTCTTCATCAGAGACTTTAGAGTCCTGCTGTTTATCTTTAATTCCCGCCTCAGTCATTTGTGTAAGCAAACGCTCTGGGGAGACGCCGATAACCTCGGCTAGTTCTGTAACTATTACTTCGGACATATTTTTCTCCTACCTCGGTTTACGCTTCATCCGCGAACCAAGGAGCGCGGGCTGTCATAATATATTGTGCAGCTAATTCTTCAGTCATGCCTTCTATGTCTAGCAGTTCTTCAACAGATTGCTCTGCAAGATCTTCCATAGTGATAATGCTGTGAGCAGCTAACAAGAAAGCAAAATGCTTATCCATACCATCCATGTTCAGCAAATCATCGGCAGGCTCTGCTTTTTCCAGAACTTCTTCAGTTGCCAGTGCTTGATTTAACAGGGCATCTTTAGCACGGGTTCTCAGCTCATCGACGATATCTTCATCAAAGCCATCGATTTGCAGCATCTCTTCTACAGGGACGTAGGCAACTTCTTCCAATGTACTGAAACCTTCATCAACCAAAACCGCAGCAACATCTTCATCAACATCTAATGCTTTGATAAATTTTTCTACGATAGAGCCTACTTCTGACTCTTGCTTTTTGGCTGCATCTTCTTCGGTCATTACGTTCAGCTCCCATCCGGTAAGCTCGGATGCTAAACGCACGTTTTGTCCACTGCGACCAATAGCCATCGCCAATGCTTCTTGAGCGACTGCTACATCCATTGCATGTTTGTCTTCTTCTACAACAATAGAGACAACTTCTGCAGGGGACATAGCATTGATCACTAGCTGAGCTGGGTTATCATCCCAAGTGATGATATCGACACGCTCGCCGCCAAGCTCATTGGAAACGGCTTGAACTCGAGCCCCGCGCATACCGACACAGGCGCCAACCGGGTCTATACGACCATCGTTGGTTTTAACCGCAATTTTGGCTCTCGATCCCGGGTCACGGGCAGCCGCACGTATTTCTATTACCTGCTCAGAAACTTCCGGCACTTCAATGCTGAATAACTCAATCAGCATTTTAGGACTAGTACGTGATAGCACTAATTGTGGGCCACGCCCTTCGGTGCGAATTTCATGCAGTACTGCACGCACCCGGTCACCGATGCGAAAGACTTCTCTAGGAAGAATATTTTCACGGGGCAATAATGCTTCTGCGTTATTACCCAGATCGATAATTATATTGTCGCGCGTTACCTTTTTAACTGTCGCAGAGATCAACTCTCCAACGCGGTCACGATACATTTCAACTACTTTAGCGCGCTCGGCTTCACGTACTTTTTGCACTATGACTTGCTTTGCTGTTTGCGCTGCTATGCGGCCAAACTTAACAGATTCGATTTGCTCTGTGTGCACATCACCTATTTTAAGCTCTGTATCTACCTCAGCAGCTTCCTCTGAAGTCCACTCAGTACCTAAAATGGCTATACCTTCATCACCGACGACTGTCCAACGGCGAAAAGTATCATAGTCTCCAGTAGTGCGGTCAATTTTAACGTATATATCTGACTCTTCATCTTCGAAACGCCTTTTCGTCGCTGTCGCCAGCGCCAATTCGATCGCCTCGAAAATAATTTCCTTAGATACGTCCTTTTCGTTCGAAACTGCCTCTGCTACCAGCAAGATTTCTTTGCTCATATCAATGCCTCGCTATTTTTCCCTGCTGGTACCTAACTATTTATTTGGCACCAATTAGTTATTTTAGAATTTAAGAAAACTGTGGTTCTATTTGTGCTTTATCAATGTAATCGATGGGTAAGAGATACTCTTCGTTATCAACTTCCAACACTACTTCGTCGCCCTCAACACCTTTGAGAAGACCCTTGAAATTTCTGCGTCCATCAAATGGCATACGCAATTTGATTTTCACTACACTGCCGGTAAAGGCAACGTAATGCTCCAGTTTGAATAACAGCCTATCCATTCCCGGAGATGAGACTTCCAATGCGTAGTGACCGGCAATAGTATCTTCAACGTCTAGAATGCCACTGGCCTGATGACTCATTTGAGCACAGTCATCAACTGACACCCCATTCTCGCCATCAATGTATATGCGTAAAATGCTATCTTTGCCCTGAGAGAGGTATTCGATTCCCCATAGTTCGAAATCCATGGATTGAGCAATTGGCTCCAGCATTTCTTGTAAACGTTTTAACTTTGCAGACACTACACACCTATATCTTTGCGAACTGGCCTGTTTAACAGCCGCAGTTCAATAACAAAAAATGGGCCCTACAGGCCCACTTCTTAACTAGAGCAGCAACCACCAGGTATTAACCTTTGCAATTACTTCCCTCTTTCCCTCTAATCACGAAAAAGCCCCTAAAAAGGGGCCGGAACAACGGGCGATTAATGAACTATGCAAATACATTAAGCTCAACAACCCCTTATTTCTAAACGATAAACCTAATCTACCGCTTGCTAGTAAAAAAACTACCAGACTTAAAATTCTAATCAGATTCAAAAATAAGGATTTATCTTACTTTTCAATCCAAGTATCAGCAGTATTAATTTTACTACTTACTTATTTTGGTAGCGGGGCCAGGATTTGAACCTACGACCTTCGCTGGGCTTATAAAGAGCTGAGCCCGACGATATCACTTCCACTTCTTGTTAATGGTAGCGGGGGCAGGATTTGAACCTACGACCTTCG
>MAAB01001272.1_pt1 | contig 40625 bp, 49 predicted proteins | sample 1115991 | NCBI WGS metagenome assembly MAAB01 (sample SAMN04961124, study PRJNA320927) | seawater metagenome | isolation source: sample BD02T18 sea water enriched with oil for 18 days | place: USA:Gulf of Mexico | collected 2013-07-27 | reverse complement strand
TGAGCTGTTGAGTGACGAATAATCTCGACACCTTCTTCATCACGCCCAGTAACAATAGATAAACTAGCGTCTTGCTCTATTAATTCGCAGGCATCAACCAACTCACCATTCACTTTACCCGCAACGGTAGCCTTTGCTAGGCCAGCACCAATATCTGCTGCGACCTCGAGCACACTTACTGCTTGTGAAAACTCGCGCTGACTTCCATCCGGTAATGTAATAACTGGCACGTTAGGACCTTAATAATTTTTAATAGAGGGTATATAAAGAGTTTCAGTAGATTGGTAGGCACGAGTGGATTCGAACCACCGACCTCATCCATGTCAAGTTTTTAGTTAGACTGACCCTTACAACTACTTAGGTGATTAGTCATTCTACGCGCTAGACTCTGAAGGCAGGCAGTGTAGCACAAGATGACATTAGAATGAAACGCCTTATCATTTAATCTGAGGTGAGTACCTTCAGAAACTCCTCGATAACAGCGATGCCTTTAGGTGTTAGGCGCACCATTTTAAAAGCAGGGAAGTTGTAATCAATGAAGGTTTCAGCAAGTCCCCAGCCTTTCATTTTAGCGCCCTTGTAGCCTTGTATTGAGAAAGTCGCAGCAGTACGACCGGCGGCGCTTATAGACACGCCTGTAGCCTCTGCCATATCTGTGAGCCTTGCGCCTGATCGACCTGCGTTATAAATGAAGATAAGCGCGTCTATTTGCGTCATTTCTACTTGAAGTTTGGTAGCTGCCTGTAATAGGGTTTTAGCCTTAATAAATCGTTTAGTTGCTAGCATGATGCGTTCCTTTGTTAGTCCTTGAGTGATTACTATAGTGTCCGTACTACGTGTGTGTGTTAGTTGTTCTGCGTGCATATTATCTCCCTGTTCTTATTGTTTGTATAGCTTCCGTATAGACCTTGGCGTTTCTTAAGCCACGGCTTAAAGACATACATTCCTCCGATGTGTTACCGTACGCCTTCAGTAGCGCAAGCTTAAACAGTTAACTGTTATATGTCCAGTAGATATGTCCCAATGTAAAAGTGCTTGCCATAAGAACACCCTGCAAGATAAACCTATAGTAATACTAATAGTCCACTATAGAGGCCTGTGTAATAACTGAGTGTTAACCCACCTCAGTAAACTAAACATATACAGACTATAGGTATCTAGTAGGATTAATAGACACTGTAGATAGCTATAGTCGAAAACCGATTAAGCGCTTAAGTCTGATGAATAGACTCGGCTTAGTCCTAAAGCTTGCATTCGTGTATATCAGCTTAGAACCGTACGCGCCTTGTTGTAAGATACTGCGAGTGTCGAGGTGTGGCTGGTGGTTGTTCATACTCGCTCCTCCGCGATGTTGACGCATAAGCTAGCCCTAACTGCCTCAGCCTCTTCTATAGCCTCTGCTGCTAAATCATCGAAGTAATCCCCTTTTAACGTGGTGTAAAACTCCTCTACGCTTTCATAGATACAGTTCCCAAGATAAGCTGCCGCTAGCTCTATACCTTCTCTATGTGCGGACACCTTCGCGCAGAACTGCACCAACTGCCCTGTAGCTATCCGGTGCAATAAGTCCTCTAAGTATATGCCACTGCAAAAGCTGTGGTCTGGCTCGTATTCTGGAAGAGCTTCAAACCGGATGCTGTAGCCGGACTTAGTTTCAATGTGTAGGTTGCTCATAATATAATATCCTGTTGTGATTATTTAGTTGCGTATGCGTTAATGCTAGTTAAATAAAAATTAATAGTTGTCGCTGAAGTAATGCCCGTCATGCTCGCTATAGTCATACATAAGCTCACGTGCTGCCATTTCCCAGTCGATGCAGTTTAGAGGCCAGCTAGTAGCGTTATCTAGTAAGCCGCATGAATCGGCTTGCTCCTCTGCAAAGTCCTCATCTGAAGACCAGCAGCCTTGATATGCGTCTTCTAAGCTCTCAAGCGGTATGTCTAAATAGAGTCCAGCTTCGACAGCTTCCTGCTCTAGGTGCGTGCTACTTAGAAACTCGTTGAACTCAAAGAACCCGCTATCTATAGACCATTCACCAAGATACTCACGCGGTATACCTTCAGCGTCACCTACTATGATTTCCTCGCAGAGTTCACCGCTAGCCTTGCTAACCTCCTCAAGCCATTCTGCTATTTCTGTCTGATGTTCGTCTTCTGTCACACCTTCAAGGTCAAAGAAGCGTCCAACATGCTGCCCATTGTTATAGTGTGAAAGCTCCCAGTAGTGAATGTACATAGAAGATGTGTTTGTTAACTCTTGGTTGCTCATAGCTGCTAATGCGTTCATGTGTGTTCCTTGTTTAGTTAATGATGCGCTACTGTTTGCGCTTGAGAGATAATATAGTCTTTCATTAGCGCATACGCAAGTGCTTTCGTGTAAATAAATCAATTAAATTAACCGCCCCATATATTAAAGAGTAACCAATCATGTTAGAAATCAATAAGAAGCAAGTAGCCACACCGTTGTACGACAAATTAAGACCGCGCTATCAACTGTTCTTGGACGGCTACTTAGTACGGCTAGTGCTGACCGAAGGCGCTCGACACGCCAACTACAAGGGCGACTATCGCCAGCTACATACTAGAGGCCGCGAGATATTAGTCAGGCCAGAGGTTCAGGCAGCTTTTAAAGAGTTGCAAGCAGTGAAACGCGAAGAGCTAGAAGATAGTAAGACGGCAATCATTGAGCGGCTAAAGGTGCAAGCTAGTGTTTCTATCAGTGACCTGTGCGAGTGGGATGACAAGCTGAGCAAATGGGTTCTGATGAATCCGCGTGATGTACAAACAGTGTTTAAACCTGTGTTAGGCATGGTCACCGTATCACGCGAGGGACAAGCCGTGTTTAATCAGGGTTCTCAGGACAATGCGCGGAAGCAGTTACAAGCCTATATGTTATGGGATAAACAGCTCCGCGATGACATGCCAGCGGTGACCTTTGACTTCTCAGGCATCAAGAAGACCCACTATTCGAAGACCAAGGAATAGCGCGAAGTCTAGCGAGTAGCCACAACCTGTTGAAATAAAAAGAAAACATCAACTTTCAATAGGTAGCGCTCGCTAGACTCAAAGCCCTTCTTGACACGTTAGGCCGCCCACCCCACCCCCTTATATAGGACGAGCGCCTGCTGTGCTAGGGCATGGCATCACGTAGTTTTCCACAGTTTTCTGGTGAGGGCTACACGCCTAACCTCTTGTTTCTATCGCACCAAAACGGTGCATAAAGTCCCTCACAATTAGGGTAACAACTCAGAACACTACTGGTCACTTATTGACCACAAAACGCTTTCCTATTTTTATTTTTTAGTTAGAAACTCAGCACGCTAATGGTCACTTATTGACCACTACAGTCTTGCTGCACTCTACAGCATCCTTGCACGCTAATGGTCACTTATTGACCACTACAGTATTACTGCACTCTACAACCTCACACATACACTCACCTACTATGGAGCTTTAATATGGCTGATGTAACCGTACGCTATGAAGCTTCACCAACAGGTGCTGACTTCCATGATTCACATGCTGACATTCGATTAGTGATGGGCTGTGTTGGCTCAGGTAAATCTACGATGATGATTAATGAGCTTATCATGCTAGCTGTTATGCAGCGCCCTGATGTTCACAATAAGCGCTCAAGTCGTTGGATTATCGTTCGCGAAACCTATCCGCAGTTACGCAATACGGTCTATGAGTCCTTCAAGCTCTGGCTGAAGCCTAATGAAACGACCCGCCGTTATACGGAGAGTGCGCCTATGAGAATTAGGTGGACGGATAAGTTAGCCGATGGCACACAACTAAATGCTGAGTTCATCTTCATGGCTGTAGCTAAGCCCACAGATTATGAGAACTTGAAGTCCTTAGAGTTAACAGGTGGCTTCATTAATGAGTGTGGTGCGATGGATTATGACGTAGTGACGACGGTGTTATCACGGTTAGGCCGTTATCCTGCACCTGTTGATGCGGTAGACGTGGACAACCCTATCACACGAGTGTCGTTACTATTGGACACTAACCCGCCTGAAGATGACGGTTGGGTGTCTGAGAAGTTTAACACGAGTCCGAAAGGTTGGGAGCTATGGAAACAACCGCCTGCCCTATTGAAGGATAACACCGCAGAAGACGGCTATCGCCTCAACAGTGACGGTGAGAACTTCCGCTATTTAGGTGTTGGCGCCAAAGCCTACTACTTAGACAAAGTAACCTCAATGACACCTGAACAGATTAGTGTGTTGTTCTGCGGTAACTTTGGTGTCACCTTATCGGGTAAGGCTATTTACCGTAGGCAGTGGTCTGATGATTACCACCTATCCAAGGTGCAGCTCAAGGCTATTGCCGGTGAGCCTATCTTGATTGGTTGGGATTGGGGTCGTGGTGGCGAAGCCTGCATCATTGGGCAGAAGATGGCTAATGGTCAACTGCGTATTCTGCATGAGCTTGTCGCTGACAATATCGGACTCCATGACTTCGCTAAGAACTTTGTACGTCCACTGCTTGAAGAGTTCTACCCGAAAGGTCAGTTCACCATTAAGAGTGTTGGCGACCCTGCCGGTGTAGCCTCCCACGGCTTAAGTCAGCAAGGCCTCAACTACTTTGATGTGTTAAACAATTCTAAAACGGGCGTGTTCCGTGATTGGTTTGTGACCTCGCCTGCCCTGTCTAACCACGTAGAACTTAGGCTCAACGCCGTGCGTTACTTCTTAACCGAGAAGACACCTAATGGCATCCCTGCCTTCCAGCTCAATAGAGAGTGTGGTGCGTTACGCAAAGGCTTTAATGCGTCCTACTGTTACGAGCGTAAGCAAGTGATGGGCAAGGCGCAGTTCAAAGATGCACCTACTAAGAACGATTCCTCACATCCACATGACGCACTTCAATACTTATGCTTATTAGCTCACCCGCATTACGAGCGCTTAATTAAGCATACCGAGTTTGTCACCCGCAGACCTGTTGATGCCATAACGAATTACTAGGAAACCATGCAAGATAAAAAAGTACAGAATGACTATGACATAGAGTTTGCCAGTGATTCGGCTATCCCTGAAGAAGAGCTAACACCTGAGCAGAAGAAGCTCCGTGACCTACAATCACTGAATAGCTTACTGGTAGCTGAGCGTAATAGCGCCATCGCTGACCGTAAGATTGACATTGACCGCAGGCTGATCGAAGCCGCTAGAGCTTACAAAGGCTCACAAGACGCGCTGGGTAGAGATAGCTTAGAAGAGCAGTTTGATATGCCGTTGGTACAGAACCGCGTGTACCATAACATCACCAAGCAGATTACCAATGATGGCGCGAGTCAGCTAGGTGACCTATTGTTCCCTTCTGACGATAAGAATTACGGCATTAAGCCTACCGTCTTAGCCGAACCGCCTTTAGTGTTAGCCAACGAGCCAGCGGTAGATTCTAAAGGTGAGGCGCTGCTGGATGCTGAAGGTACTCCCTTAACAAACAGCCAAGCACATAACAGACGTGTAGAACGTGTTAGGCGTAAAGCCAAGCGAATGTTCGCTAAGATTGACAGCTCACTGATTGCTGCCCGTTATCCCTCTAAAGCGCGTAAGTGTATTCGTGATGCTGCCATTTACGGCACAGGTATTCTCAAAGCACCTATCCCTAATAAAGCCGCCTCGACATGGGCGAAGAAGAAGTCCGGCGAGTTTGCCTTAAAGACGGCTACCGAGTTAGCGCCGGATGTTAAGTGTGTTTCCCCGTTTGACTTCTTCCCCGATATGTCGGCGACAGAAACCGAGGAATGGGGCTACACATGGGAGCGCACCTTCTTACTCCCTGCACAGCTACAGGCCGTGGCAAAAGAGAAGGGTTTTGACAGTACACTTGTCGCTAGACTCCTCGCTACCGGCGTTTCAAACTTCAGTACACAGGAGGATGAAACCCGTGAAGAAGCCAGAGATTCAAGTGTCAGCCGCAGCCTTAGCAACGGGCGTTACGTGTTATGGGAGCGCCACGGGCATATTGAGCGCAAGCACTTAGACGCAGCCGGTGTCACTACCGACTCTAAAGCGGCTTGGGTTAAATGTGTCACCTACGTGATAAACGAGCAGGTACTGAAGGTAGTCGTTAACCCTTACGCACGTGATAACACCCTCTACTCAATCTTCAACTGGGACGAAGACCCCTTATCTATCTTCGGCTTCGGCATACCTTACCTAATGAACGACCCTGCCCATGTCTATAACACAGCGTGGCGTATGGCCTTGGATAATGCAGGCGCTTCAACCTTACCGCAGATTGTGGTCGATAAAGACCAGATTCAACCGGCTGACGGCTCGAACGACTACAGTATCAAAGGCGGCAAGGTGTGGCATAAAAGCGGAGGTGTGTACTCTAACGAGCGTACCGATAAGCCATTTGAACTGTTCCATATTCAGCAGGACATTCAGCAGCTCTTTACCCTCATGGATAAAGCACAACAAGATGCTTTTGAACTGACAGGCGTTACCCGTGTTGAGAAGAACCAGCAGATGAACGATAACGCCCCGCTGACCCTAGGTGCGACACAGATACAGCAGAACAATAGCTCAGTCACCCGCCGCTCACAAGCTAGGCGTTATGACGACCAGATAACAGCAACCTTAATCCAGCGGTTCTACGACTTCTTCATGCAGTTTGAAGAGGACGATGACATTAAAGGCCTGATGGAGATAGAAGCACGCGGCTCTACCATCCTACTCTCGAAGGAGCTACAGGCGACCAACTTAATGACCTTCTATCAAATGACCGAAGGCGGTAAATTGGAGGGTGTTAAGCACTTACCGTTGTTACGCGCCATTGCTACGTCCATGCAGCATCCTGAAGGTCAATTCATTGAAACGGATGAAGAGATGGAGAAGCGTGCGGAACAGCAGGCTCAACAAGAACCTGAGCAAGACCCGATGCTTCTTATCGAAGACCGTAAGGTGGCAGTGAGTGAAGCTGAGATAGAACTGGCGCAAGGCCGATTACAGCTTGAAGCACAAGAGAAGCAGGCCAACCATGAACTTAAGGTACAAGAGCTAGAGGCTCAGTTTGAATTGGAATACGCCAAGCTCTCTAAAGATGAACGTGTCGCGATGTCTAAGTCACAGGAAGAATTTGCCAAGATTGAAAGTAAGGCGACCTTCGACATTCAGAAACAACAGTTCGTTGAACAAACTAAACGTGATGTGACCGCTGCAAAAATCGGCGCTGACCGTGAAAAAGACAGACGTAGTGAGCAGAAGGCTTCCTCAGAACTTAGCTTAAGAAAGCAGGCTGAAGACCGTCAAGACGCAGAGCTACACCACAAAATGACGACAGGTGAAACAGGTATTTAACGTTCCGCCTGCCGTTACTAGGCACTAGGGTAACCACCCTCCTACCACATAAATTAGAGTGTTTCCTTCTAGGCAACTAGAGGCCGACACTCGCCAAGAGGAAAGTAAATGCAAGATAACGACAATCAATCTCAAGAGCTTAATACGCCGTCTGACTACGATGCAGAATGGGGACTCGATGACGACTCTCCTACAACACCTGCTGTAGTAAACACGGCTGAAGACTCACCGACTATACCGGCTGATACCGCGTCTGCCGCCGTAGCTTTAGAGAAGCAAGAGTCCATTACCTCAGAAGGTGTTACCGCTCAGGCTGCGGAGTCTGACAGTGATACCACATGGGCTAATGCGACTCCTGAACAACTAAAAGCCTTACAAAAGGCTGAGAACGATGAAAAGGCTATGCGAGGCCGCTTTCGCCTTTCTACTGATAAGGCCGTCATGCTTGAAAAGCAGCTAAATGAGTTACGCACTCAAAATGCCGAGCTTATAGAGAAAACACGTGAACCGACTCAGTTTGAAAAAGACCACCCTGAATACGCCGAAGACCTTAATAAGCTCTACGGCAAGCAGGGTGGAGAATCCACACCAACATCTGACGACCCTGCTGACGCTATTTTGTCGGCACACGCAGATGCCGGTGAAGTCTATAACTCAAATGAGTTTCAGATATGGATAAGCGCACAGCCCAAACCTGTTAGACAAGCTATAGAAGCCTCCGATGCAGAAAGCATCATCGACATTTTAACTCAATATAAACAAGCCGCTCCACCTCAAGCTGAAACACCTGCCACACAAGCAGGGCTACAGGGTATTGCCGATGCAGGCGGCTCTTCTGCACAGGTGGACTTGCGTAGCGCTTCTAGCCTATCAACGGCAGAGCAGTACGAAGCTGAGTGGGCGACTGATTAACTTTAGGAAAACATAAATGCCTTTAACTAACGCCTATGGCGATATTACCGGAACTGTTGCTGCTAAATTAGAAAAGCAAGCACTGAAACACGTTCAACCTTTCTTGTGCTTAGAGTACGGCGCAAAGAAGTTCACCCATCCGAAGAACGCAACAAACACTTTACGCTTCCGTAGGGCTATTCCGTATTCAGCGGCTACGACTCCACTAAGCGAGGGTGTGCCTCCTTCAGCTTCACAAATTCGCTACGAGCAACTGGATGTTGTCTTATCACAATACGGTGGTTATACACCTGTGACCGACATTATGGTGGACTTACACACAACACCTATCTTAAGCGATGTTAACCAACTAAACGCTGAACAGGTCGCGATGACACGTGAAGCACTCTTATGGGGCAAGCTGCGTGCAGCCACCAACGTTCAGTACGCCGGTGGTACGTCTTTGGTGACAACTGACGGCCTTCTAGCAAAAGCCGACCAGCAGTTAGCGGTTCGTACACTACAGCGCAACAAGGCTAAGAAGTTCACCTCTATTGTGTCCGGCGGTGTAGCCGTCAGTACGAAAGCTATTGAAGCGGCTTACATTGCCTTCGTCCACACCGATGCTGAGAAAGATATTAGAGCAATGGACGGCTTTACGCCGGTAGCTAAATACGGCAAGCAAACCACTGTCTGTGAGCATGAGTTTGGTTCAGTAGACAACGTGCGCTATGTCAGCTCACCCGATTTAGACCCACAGTTAGACGCAGGTGAGTTACTTGCCACTACTGCCGGACGTGTATCTACAACAGGTACGAACGCTGATGTGTATACCTCGCTATACGTGGGTATGGACGCTTACGGCTGTGTCAACTTAGCCGGTAAAGGCGCTTACCAGCCTATCGTCCGTAACGTAGGTAAACCGACTGATACTGACCCACTCGGTCAGACAGGTCACGTAGGTTGGAAAATGTACACCGCCGAAGAAATTCTTAACGCTGATTGGATTGTCGCTGTTAAGCACACTGTAAACGAATAACCGTAAACAGTTAACGATAGGCGCTCCTACGGGAGCGTCTTTCTTATTAATTTAGAGGACTACATGACAAAAGCTAAACCTAAATACGATGCACTGAATATCAACGATGCGTCAACTGCCGAGATTATTAAATTTGCAGAAACCGAAGCCGGACTCTCCTTCGAGAATGATGTGCCTCGTGAATATATGCTTGAGCAGCTTTTTGAAGCGCTGCAATGGCTCAAGAAAGACCCTACAAAAGACGCTACACACGTACTGATTCGTATCGCCTTATCACCAGAAGCGGGAGGCCAACACGCCGTACGCTTAGGCCACAACGGGCGCATGATGACCGTACAACGTGAAAAAGACGTAGAAGTGCCTATCGACTTCTATAACGTGCTGATGGACATTAACTCGTTAGGCTTCGTTATCCCTGCGTTAGACAAGGCAGGCAAGTTGAAAGACGAAGCTCCGATTGAGAACAAGGTACAGGTTACTAAATACCCTGTGACCGTACTGCGCTTCATTAACAAAGGTAAGTAAGCGATGAATTATCTTCAGCTTACTAATGACTACCTCGCCGAAACAGGCGCAGGTGACCCTATCGGCTCAGTAGTTAATCAGACGGACGAATACCGACAGGCGACCACGTGGATTGCCGATGCTTGGGTAGAAATACAACGCAATAGACGCTGGCGCTTCCGTTGGGCTGAAGATACTTTTACCACAGTAGGCGGTCAAGGTACTTACTCGCTAAGTGAGCTAGGTAAGACAAGCGGTACTGACATAGACGTGTCAAGTTTTAGACTCGCAGGCTCTTCTGCATCCTTAGCCGCTATCAGTCACCGACAGATGCAGACCTTAGAAAAAGGCGCTAACAGCTACGCCGGTACACCACGTTATATTGCTTTATACCCTGATGACACGCTGCACGTTTACCCGAAGCCAGATGCGGCGCTGAGTATGTCCTACGAATACTACGCCGCCCCTACTTTTCTGGTGGCTGACCTCGATACGCCAACACTACAACCGGCCTTTCACAAGGCTATTGTGTGGAAAGCTGTTGAGCAGTACGCACGCGAACAAGGCAAAGAGTGGCAGGCGCTTTATCAAGCGGCTATCCGAAACTTTAACGCCATCTATAGCGTCATGCTTCACCGCGAAACAGGTTCAGTCCGTCTTTCCCCCTCACCTTTATCAAGGAATTAACATGGCCTTACCAAGAACAAACAATGACGAGAAACTACAATGCTTTGCACCTAACCGCATTGAGTCTACGCAAGTCTTCTCTACAGTAGGTGTGGTAGCTATCCGCCTAAGCGCGGAATCTGCTTATACCATTAACGCCTCCGGCGTTACCGCTACGATGCCAGCCGGTGTGACCGCTATAGCCGATAAAGTGGCTACGCTTGATTTTGTCGCTACGACAGTTATTGAAGTCATGGATGCTTAAGTGGATGCCTGTTTAGGGTTTACCTTCGGTTCGGCACGGTGCTACCTCGCAAAGCTTTTTAAACGCTATTTCACAGAAACCGCTAGCATCGGCTCAATGTACTACAGCGTAGAGCCGCAAACCTACCCCGCTGATTTTAAAATAAAGTTCTCGATTGTGTCCAAAAGCACAGGTGAGGAGGCAATACTTGGCCAGGAGTCATCCTACGCTAACGCCTTATTTATCACGAGCAGCAACGAGGTGGGATTACGACTAGCTGACGGAGCTTACGAATATCTTGGCACTCTACCTAACCTGCGAAATGGCACCCTGCAAACAGGCTGGCTAGAACGAATTGATGGCGTTATATCAGCAAAACTGGGCGAGGTTGATTTCCCCAATACCCTTGCCAATAGCGACCCCTTTAGCTTTGATGTGATCGGCCAGCGCAATAGCGGCTTGTATTTTAACGGCATCATGGCCGAGCTTAAAACGTGGAAAGCAGGCGTACTCGTGCTTGATCCTGATTTATCGGTAGACTTTTCAACCACCAATATTTTAGAGAATAAAGCGGCGGTGTTGGGGAGTGAAGCACTCCTCAACAATCAGTTTGCATACTGGACTAATGACGACCCCGACGGCTGGAATGTTGGGGATTATTCAGACCCCAATGTCATTACTGAAGGTGCTAATGGCGCTCACTTTGTCACTGACGGCTTATATCTGGAGTTGACTCAGCCAGATGCGATGGAGGTAGGGGTGACCTACATATGGGAAGCCAAAGTCATTGTGAACTCTGGAGCAGGAATCGCAATTAGAGACTCAGGTGGATTTCCATCAAATATTGTACTAAACGTCACAGGCACTCACTCCGGTGTTATCAAGGCAGATGGTGCGGAGCTGAGGATAACAAGGTGGGGGGCTACAGACGCGGAGCTAGTATATATGTCGCTCAAACGGGCAGACGGATTCGGTAAGGCAGTAAATATCAACGAGAGTGAGAATTATACGCTGGTAGATGATGGGGTTAATTGGTTAGGCGAGGAGTTGTGGTTAGCCCCATTTACTGTCACTACGTCTTGGACTGACAACGGTGACGGAAGTTTTACAGTAAATGGTTCATCCGGTTCGGCACTGCTTACCCCAGTCGAGCTGATAGATAGTACGACAGCCCAGTTTATTGTTGAGTTTGATGCTGTAGGCTTAGGAGGTGGAGGTATTCAGCTTGGGGCGGGTGGCTATATTGCAACTGTAGACGGCCGCCATAGTGAGGTTGTTTCAGGTATTGGTAACGTTGGCTTTAAACGAGTGTTTTCTAGTTCTGTTGGCACTATTTCAAACGTATCCATAAAAAGACTAATCAACATAGCATGAACCTACTCCAATCAACCACAATCCTAATCACCATTGAGCTAACAATAGGGCTAATACTATGCTAGGAAAAAACAGTCAACAGCAATACTGGTCAATTTATCGCGAAGGTTTAGAGCTAATCGAAGGCACCGAGGCGCACCAGATGAGCCTGCGCTTTAGCAACGCCGGTACGCACAATTCTAACAACACGATCTACGTGGGCAGCGTGGAAAACCCCGTTAACCCGTTTATGGTGGATGAGCTGGTGGATGCCGAAGGACTACCGCTAGAACCTGATTTAATGGTGTTAGAAGTAGCGAAAGAGCTGGCTAAGGATGATCGCGAGTACGGAATTTTACTCACAAGGCAGCAGGCTGTTGTTCTTTCAGACTTCCCCATTTGGCGCTTGTGGACGAAGGAGTATGGCGAAAATAGACCAGCGTTTGAGGCTGATTATTTAGCAGTTAAAGCGCAGTTTCCAGCGCTACCCGATTACACCGATTCAACCACCTACCAGCAGGCCGCCGATTGGCTTCTTGCGGGTATTAAATCCATTTAAGAGGAGGCAACTGTGCCTAGTAAATTCGTTGCCCTTCAGGGCGGCTTAGACCTCGTTACGCCTCCTCTGCGCGTAGCGGCGGGAGCTACAAGCGAGGCTTTGAATTATTACGAGTCTGTCAAAGGGGGTTACACCCGTATCGGGGGCTATGAGCGTTTTGATGGTCAGGCCTCTCCATCTGAAGCGGTATACCATTTAATCCGCATCTCAGATTGGGACTTAAGGGTGACGCCTATTCCGCTGGTAATCGGCGCGACTCTAACAGTAGGCACGGCTTCGTTTACTATCATATCCTACACCGCTTCTACAGACGGCTTAACCGCTACAGTCGTAGGCGGTGAGCTAGTAGGTGACGTACCTCTTGACTTGGACACTAACCCGCTAACCTTTGACACGACCTGCTCTATCATCGAAGCGACCTATAGAGGTGCTGACACTGATGAACTCGACCTTGCCTACTTAAATCAGGCGAGAGATTACAGGCGAAATAACATCAGCTCACCTACCGGCGAAGGCGCTATTAGAGGCGTGGCGCAGCTTAGCGGAACAACGATTGCTTGGCGCGATGATGGTACAGGAAAACTCTTAGCCTATAGGTCTACCGCCGCCGGTTGGCAGTTGGTAAGTTATGCTCAGATGGTGGTATGTGCTGCCACTGGCGCACCTATCCGTGGTGACGTATGTAACACAGCGGCGCACACTATCTTAGGTGTCTTTGAGTACCTAGATGATGCGGGTGTCCCTGATGCGACTAAGCAGGTACTGGCTATCCACAATACGGCAGGTACGTCACTCACCACCAGTGATACCTTAGTAAGGGACGCTGATAGTGTGACCATCGGCGCGGTTCAGGCGCTCATTCCCTATCAGTTTAACGGAGGTGGGCGTGTTAGGCCATTGATTCATAACTTCTACGCCAGCGCAGGAACTCGTTATATTTACTTTGTAGACGGCGTTAATATGGCAGGTGTCTACAAGCCTCAATACGACTGCATACAGCCAATTGCGTCTGATTACCGACAGCTAGATGACACCTTTACGCAGCTACGGGCGCACAATAGTCGCTTATGGCTAGCCACCGATTACGGGACGGCGATTACCTCTGTTGCGGATGAACCTGAGTTACTGGACGGTTTCTTAGGTGCGTCAGAATGGGGCGCAGGCGACATTATCACCGGCTTCTCCCATACCGGCACGGACTTGATGCACACCTTCACTGAGAATACGGTACAGGCTCTAAAAGGCTCTAGTACGCAGGATTGGTACAAGTATGTCGTGTCGGACACGTTAGGTGCTAAACCTGATTCAGTGGTCGCCTTAGATGATGTGTTCTCGGTGTCAAATAGAGGCATCAGCTCACTGAAGCGTACCGACTCATTAGGTGGCTTTGATGCAGGCACGGTGAGCGATAACATCCAGCCACTCATGCGAGAGTTCAATGAGCTAACACCTACGGCTGCGGTGGCTATTAAATCGCTCAACCAGATGCGCTTCTTCTTCGGAGATAGGTTCTTATGCCTTTCACGTGTCACCTACAACGCCAACGGTAACGAGGGTATTAGGTATGGCATTACAGAAGGCCTCTACAGCGTTGGTGTTACCTGCGTAGATAGCGGAGATGACGCTAACGGGACTGAACGCCTACTGTTCGGCGGTGATGATGGGCTGGTGTATCAGGCAGATAAAGGCACGTCCTTTGACGGGGACAACATCGTTTCCTCCCTAACCTTACAGCCCAACCATGTAGGCTCACCGCAGATGCGTAAACGCTTCAGGGAGATAGACCTCGAAGTATATGCGGCTTCTGCCGTAGACCTCCGTATGTATTACACGATGAACGAAGGCCGCAAGTCCTTTCTCGCTAAAGAGCTGAATATAACAGGCGGTGCTGCTGGTTGGGATGTAGCCCAGTACGACCACGCTGTTTACGACTCCTACCCGCTCTCACGGCAAACTACGAAGCTAGTGGGTACAGGCCATAACGTTGAGTTCTCTTTCTACCACAGCGGTAAGGACACTGAGAGCTTCACTTTAACAGGCTACACATTACGCTATTCAAATAGAGGGCTAACAAGATAATGGCTAATATATTCGATGTTTTCAAATATGTAAGACCCCGTAAAACGATTAAATCTGATGATTTTAACGGCCTACAGGATTCGCTAAAAGCGAGTTTAGACGGGCTAGGTGCAGCGTTAGACGCAGGCGCTCCTGCCGGTCATTTAGGTGTTTCTACACCCTTCCATGTAGGTGAACCGATTGACGGAGAACACGCCGTTACCAAGCAGTATTTCACTACGCAGTTCACTGATCTAGCTGCACCTGAGTTAGCTAAATGTACGGCAGAAGCCGATAGAGCGGAAACCGAAGCCGATAGAGCTACCGCTATCGTACTTGGGGATGTTAGTCCAGAACTGGATGCGTTGCAGGTAGGTATAGACGCTAATACTGTGGGTATAGACGCTAATACGACTGCTATACAACTAGGTGTTGTTGGGGATGTTTCGCCGCAGCTAGGAGGCAATCTTGACGCTCAAACCAACAAAATAACTAACGTGGGTCAGGCTGAGATTGCAAGCGATGCGTTAACACTAGCGCAGGCTCAGGCTACCGCGCTTTCATTTTAATATTTAAGGGACTAAATCATGGCTAAAACATTTACCGCAGCATTCGCACAAACCCCACAAACTGGCTCAGCAGTAGCTACATTAGCAGGAGCAGTGACCTCTGATACTCCGACCAACACAGTTCTAATAGGCACGGCAGGAGCAGAAGGCGCGATTTTAACTAAGTTATCCGCTATTCCAAGAGCAACAGTTACGGCTAGTGGTTTGTATCTGTTTATCTCACAAGACGCTGGTACAACTAAACGCATGGTTGATAGCGCGTTAATGGGGGCGCACACATGGGCGGCGACGACTGATAATGAACCGACCATCTTCGATGATATTACTGAAACTACACCTATCCGCTTAGAGGCAGGTGATGAACTTTATGTGTCCAGCGCCGTGGCTTTAGCAGGTGGTATTGTGTTTAACGCTGAATGGACTGACTTTTAAGGATGGCCTATTTACCTAAGTTAAAGCCTACTGTTGGTGGCGGGTTGGGCGGGTTGCCAGCAAGGAAATCTAGCCGCGTTTCTCGCAATGAGCCATTCTCTCCTTTGCATATAGTTAACAGAGGGGAAACGGCTTCAATATCGGCAGGTAATACTGGCAATCATACGTTCGGTTTTACCATAAACGATCCCGCTAAATGCTTGATAAGGATTCAGAGTTATACGAACTACAGCGCACACAACTGTGACAGTATGTGTCCTATAGAGTATGAGCAGTTGTTAGTCCAGCAGTTATACCAGTCGACAGCAAGGCGCCTTGCCCTTAAGCTAATTAATAGCACAACGATAGACATAGTGTACAACAATAACGATTACTCCACGTACATCGAGGTCGTAGAGTACGATTTTGATTACGACTCTATAGACTCTGTCGCTTTACCTACGGCAACATCGGATGGAGTAACGCAGGCTCTAGCTGTCCCAATTCCTGACCCCCTCAATACGCTGTTCTTTCTTCAGTCGACGACTACTGGAAATGCGGCTGATTCTTCCCAAGGTAGGAGAAGGGTAGGCAGCTATTCAACGACCTTGCGGCAGGTTCAATTTCCTACTAGTAATGGCGGCCTTGGTGCAGCTGTTAGACTTGAAGACAAAGATACGCTCAGAGTATGGAACTGGGGAGCCGATCCAAAAACGTTATACGTTATGCATCTAGGAAAGGATAAATGATTAAAATAAATATACGAACACAAGAGCTAAGCCGTGAGTCTATCCCTGCTAATCTTAAAGGGCTATCGGCTCATACACTTAATAATCTACAGACCGCGCTAAATCCAGTCCCTCAAAATCTAACGGATATTGAATACTGGCGCGAATCTCCTCAAGCAACAGTTTTTGACGAATACACCCAGCGATTAGGCGCTGAAATTCTAACTGTTGATGCGTCCAAGCGTGTAGTTAATGTCACTAATGAGGTGGTCGCGTTAACCGCTCAAGAGATCGAGGCTACTCTAAATGCGGTTAAATCGGCAGCGAAAGAGCGGGTGACGGCTAAACGTTATGAGGTTGAAACAAGCGGTGTCACTTTAGGTAATGGCATTGTAGTTGGTACAGATAAATTGTCGCAAGCGATGGTATCAAGTGCGTTTAATCACCTCGGCAATAACCCCACTAAAACACTCGATTGGAAAAGTGTTGGCGGCTGGGTAACTATTGATAAAGCGCAGTTAGACGCTATTGCTGATGCGGTCGGTAATCATGTGCAAGCCGCTTTTAGTAATGAGAAAGCGCACCATGAGGCCGTTGATTTACTGACAACGCATCAGGCGATTATTGATTACGACATTACGACAGGCTGGCCTAGCTAATGGCTATTAACACACAAGAAGGAGTGAGCATGGCTATACCTGCCATACCCGTAGGCGTGTCCGGCTGGCTACTTTTAGGGCTACCTATTCAGGATTGGATAGTGTTAGGCACGTCATTACTTTTAATAGGAAACCTGTTCTTTTTAGGTGTCCGAGTTTACGAGAGGTTTTTCAAACATGGCAAATAGTGGTACAACTTATGATTCAACAGCCGTAAACTCGGCGGTTAACGAGTCCACCGATACGGTGTACGGGCAGCTACAGAAGCACACAGACTTTAAAGCGCCAGTAATGCAGCGTGTGGCTCAACAGGCCAAAGACGGCGCGGCGGGTCGTGGCTTAGGTAACACAACTATCGCACAAAGAGCCGCTACAGGTGCGGTGGTTGACCAAGCCGGTAAATTCGCTATGAAGGACGCTGAAATATACTCAGCGAGGCGCACCGAGAACCAACGGGCTAACACGGCCTTAACGAACACTACACTAGGCAATGAGGCCTCGCTGACACAAACCCGCGAACGTAACGAGAACGCCTTAGCAGGTCAGCGCTTGCAGAATGCAGGTCAGTTAGCCACGGTACAGGCGCAGACGGCTTCTAACGAGCGTGTAGCAGCCACCAACGCAGCGGCTAATAACTGGCGTACCAAGTATCAGGCTGACTCTACCGCCACTAATAAGATTCAGACAGCCACGATAGATGCTGACGTGCGTAGGGAGATGAATGCTTTGCAGCAAAAGGTCATCGTGGATAAGGCGGCGAATGACACGGTGAACTCTACGTGGACTGAGTATCAAAAGGCGATTGCAGGTATTGACGCGAACGCTTCAACCGCTTCACAGAAGACACTTTATGAACGTATCAAGGGCAGCTTCGAGGCTCGGCTTACCTTCGTTAATAGCGGCGAACTGATACAGACAGCGATACCTGAGCCTGCACCTATCCCTGATTACACTTTCTAAGCTATGGAGGCATATACATTAACAATAGCGCGTCCCTCTCACTTAGACGAGATGACACGTCTATGTCTGAAAGGGCTGAAAGAAGGCCACGAGAAAGACTTCCCCTTCTGTAAGTATAAGGTGAAGAATCTACTGAGCGCATTAATTGGGGACAGCCATCAGCTCACCCTCGTGGCTATCGTTAACGGACGTGTTAAAGGGACAGTCATCGGACACGTAGACTCACACGCTTACGCTGAAGGTTTAGTTGCTGAAGACTTGGCGCTTTACGTGTCGCCTAGTTTAAGAGGCACGGACTGTTATCAGGTAATGGCGGAGGCTTACGACAGGTGGTGTTCAAGAATACCTAACCTACTGGCCTCCTCGTTAAGTTTATCCAGGCTTAACGCGACTACGCAGGTGATGGATAAGAGCTACAAAGGCTTAGGCTATAAGCGTGTAGGTGTGACCTATTTAAAAATTAGAGGTAAGGAATGAGTGGAGCAATTAAGAAGGTATTCAAGGCCGTCAAGAAGGTCTGGAAGAAAGTAGTGAAGGTGGTCAAGAAGATTGTTAAGTCGAAGTTATTCAAAATCGTACTGATTGCCGCCGCTGTGTTCTTTACGGGAGGCGCTGCACTCGCCGCTATGGGTGGGGCGGGGTCGTTAGCAGCCGGTGTAGGAAGTACAGTAGCAGGAGCCGCAGGGACAGTAGCAGGAACCGCAGGAACAGTAGCAGGAACAGTAGCAGGAACAGTGTCAACTTTAGGCACGGCCTCTACAGGAATAATGGGAACGCTGAGTGGTTTAGCGAGTACCGCCGGTTCAGCGATAGCTAGTAACGGTGCGCTGGCTTCATCGGCTTTCACCGCAGGCTCTCAGATGCTAGCAGGCAGTGCGGAGGCTAAAGAAGCTAAAGAGACTGAAAAAGAAAAGGAAGCGGAACTCTTAGCTAATAACAATACACAGCTAAATGTACGTGAAGACACCTACGGCATTATGGAACGCGCAGGTTACAACCGTACAGTCGGTGAAGACGCAGGCGGCGCAGCGGTCTACTCACAAGCGCCCTCTCCTATCCAACGTATTGCCTCGAAGGAGGCCGCTACTAATATAGAGAGTAAACCACAGCAATACTTTAACACCTCCAATAACAAATGGCAGCAGGTGGCCTAATGTCTTTACTACAACAAATTAACGAACGTAACGGCGCTCAGGCCTCTCAACAAGCCGAAGCTCAAGCCGCACAACAAGCCGAAGCAGGTAAACCAGACGCTGTTCAAGGGGTCAAAGATAAGCGTTCTCAGTACAGCAACATGATGGCGCAGACACCTGATGATGCAAACCTTCAGGACGAAGAGCCTACCGCCGAAGAGCAACAGCAATTCACTCAGTTAGAACTTCAGGTATCTGAACTGGTGAATGGTGAACGGGCTAACCAAATGTTCAAGGTGATACAAGCAGCTAACGACCCTGTAGAGGGTGTCGGGCAAGTTGCCCACGACATTATCAAGATAGTTAAACAGTCGAACCCTGCGGTGGACTCGGAGATTCTATTCGGGATTGGGGAAACGGCAGTCGAGCAGGTTGTTCAGGCTTATGAGGACGTAGACCCGTCAGCGAACTTCAATGAAGACCAGATGGCGGAAGCCTTCTCTATCGGCTTACAAGAATGGATGCAGGAGAACCCGCAGGACATTGACCCTGACATGAAGGATTACCTAGCCGGTGCTGCGCCCGATCAATTATAAGGAGTTAATACATGGCAAGTTCAAGCACGCTACGAGCGTTAGCGATTGCAGCCAGTGCCGGAGGTAATTACTTCGGACAGATACACGCGGAGTCCATGAGGACTAAACGGTTAGCAGAGTCGAGAGTGGCTGCGGAAGCTCAATACCAACGAGGCCGTACGGATAAGAAGGCTGATCTAGCAGAGGCTAGGGCTTATCAGGAAGGGAAGGCGAATAGTAAACCGTCACAGCAGCAGGAGAAGTTAGACCTACTGAAGTCCGACCCAAACGCCTACGCACGCCTGTATGGTCGGCCTGAGTCCTCGAAGCCCTCTGCTTTGCAGGAGAAGGTATCTCTATTTAAGAATGACCGTGAAACCTACGGAGCTATCTTTGGTAAGGAGAGCGATAAACCTTCAGCCTTGCAAGAAAAGCTCACCCTACTCCGTGAGAATCCCGAAGAGTACGCACGGATGTTCGGTAAAGAAGAAGCCACTAAAATGTCAGCACTCGAAGAGAAGCTTAGCTTACTACGTAACAGTCCTGAAGAGTTTGAGCGGATTTTCGGTAAAGATGAAGCCGCTAAAATGTCAGCACTGGAAGAAAAGGTGGCTCTATATAAGAACGACCCTGAAACCTACGGAGCTATCTTCGATAAAGGCGCTGCCGGTGACACGACTGAGGAAGCTATTACACGTGATACAGGTATCAGTAGAGCGCAAGGCGCAGCTAAACGTAATGATGTAGTGCTTGAGGCCGGTTTAGGCGCACGCGCTAACACTCGCCGCTATGAAACTATGCTGAAGTTGTTGGATAACGTAGACACAGGTACGTTCGCCGAAACACTAACAGGTGTTAAGAAGGCGGCTGAAGGTTTAGGCATTGACGTAGACACACGCGGTTTAGCCAACGCTGAACAGTTGATGGTGTTACTCGGTGATGAAGTTATGTCGCGTATCTCCGAAACGAAGGGTGCTGTGTCTGAGAAGGAGATGGAGCTATTTCAGACCTTCAGTGCAGGCTTTGGGAAGACGGTGGAAGGTAACAGGCAGATTATTCGCTACAAATTGGCACAGAGTAAGCGTAATGTCGCTCTAGGTGACACGGTGCTTAAGATGCGTAAGGCGGATGCTCCGGCACGTGATATTGAAGGTGCGATCTACTCTTACATTAACGACCCGAAGAACGACTTATCCACCTACCTACAAGAACCTGAAGCACCTCCGGCTGTAGAGCCGGTGAACAACCGTGTAGGCCGTACATCCCGTTCACAGCGGTTAGCTGAAATAAGAGCGCGTAATGCTGGAAGGTAACGATGAATGAATTAGACGAGCTTTACGCTGAATTAGAGCGTTCGGATGCTGCGGGTAATCGGGACGATGTAAACGCCCTTATTGCTATGATTGACGAGGTTGAGGCGGAGCAGGCGGCAGCACCACAAGCGCCGGTAGATCACGCCGCCGTAGGTATTCAGAGTACCATAGATGATATGGGTGTAGGCGAACGCGCCTTAGTCGGTTTAGGGCGTGGCGCTGCGAATATCGTTAGAGGTGTACAAGATGGGTACTACCGCGCTACAGGTGACGATGATGCCTTAGCGACACTGAATAACACGATAGAAGGCGAACGTAAGAGCTGGGAAGCCTTGGCAGAACAGTCTACTGCCGCCTCTATCGGTGAGTTTGGTGGGGAGGTGTTAGCTACAGGTGTCGCTGGCGCAGGCGTGATAGGTGGCGCGGCTAAGTTAGGCGCTAGAGGCTATAAAGCAATGGCGCTTGAAGGGGCGCTTGTTGAGGGCGCGACTACACGCGGTGATTTAGGCGAGCGAGGTAAAGCGGCTGCTTGGGGCGCTGGCTTAGGTGTTGCAGGTCAAGGCGCTATTGATCTGGTAGGCGCTAAGGTTAATAAGTTTCGTAGGTCTAGGGACGTTCAGGGTGTTGCGGAAACGGCTAGAAGACCTCTTGATGAGGCTGAAGACCTAATAGCTGACACACGCGCTAAAGGCGGCTTTGAGCTAGACATGGCAGACGCGACAGGCAACAACACCGCCTTACGTGAGAAGTCCGACATTATGAAGCTAAACGACGAGGACACACTACGTCAGTTTATGGCTCAACAAGAGCTGGATATAAAGGCGAAGGCTGAAGGTTTTGTGCAGCAGACAGGTGGTACTTATTCCGATAACACCGCAGTTGGTGAGGACTTAAGCGAACTACTGGGCAACCTCCGTACACAGGATGCAGACACCTATAAAGACCTGTATAAGAAGCTCGATGCCTCTACAGGTGGGAAGACGCTTAATACGGACGGCTTAGAGGAAGCTCTGCCCCAGCTACTGAATGACCATAAGATTTCAGCCGATGGTACGGTGGGTAAACTAAACAAGGTGCTTAAGAAGTATGGTGTCATCCAGAAGAAGGGTGATGATGTGTTTCTTTTAGACGCACAGGGTCAACCGATGGGTGGTAACCTATCCCCTACTGCCGCTGCTGAGAAGCCGGTAACTGCGGGTAACTACGAGGACTTAGTGCAGGAGATTAACGACCTCTATAAACCGTTAGCCTCTAAGGGCGAGAACCGTGTTCTAGGGCAGACAAAGAAGCTGTTAGAAACATGGGTAGATGGTGCGATGGTGCATCAAGGAGCGAGTAACGAGCTGGTGAAGCTAGGACGTGAGGCGCGTAAGGCACGTGCAGACTTTAAGGTTAAGTGGGAACAAGGGGACGCAGTAGAGAAGATGACAACCAAGCGTGCCGGTGCGGATGACTTTAGAATGCTACCTTCACAGGCGGTGGAACACTTCACACGTCCTCGCAATATCAACGACCTTAAAAGACTGCGTGGTAAGCTGAACTTAGGCAACGCGGCGGATAAAAAGGTGTGGGCGAATATGCAGCAAGCGCCTTTACTTAAAGCGTTTCAAGCCGCTACCAAGAACGTTAAAGACGTGGCTGAAGGCGGTGTCCCTCAGTTTAACGAGCAGGCCTTTAAGCGGGTATGGGCGGGTCTATCGCCACAGTCTAAAGAGGTGTTATACGGTAAGGCCTATGTAAAGCAGATTGATGACGCTATCGGTGCTTGGAGTCAACGCGGTAAAAGAGCCAAGATAGCCTCGGATGATAACCCTTCAGGCACAGCGAGAGCGGCAGTAGGTGTGATGGCACGTCTTGCTTTACCTACAGGTAGGGCTGCCGGTGTAGGTTTCGCCTCTTTAGGTTTTCTGCGCGATATTACACAAGGAATAAAGAAGGCGAAGCTGGCAACCGCAGGTGAGCATCTAGCTGACGGTAAGATGACACCTAATCACAGCAAGGCACTTGAGAAAGAGCTGGATGCTAAACTACGTGAGCGCTACAAAGGGACTGACCTTTTAGATTACGATAGAGGGATAGCCACCTTAGTGCGTGCTTTAGCGCGTGAGTTAGGCGAAGATAAGTTACTCGTAGAACGTGAGTAATCGTTACAAACTAGAAGTGTCTTAACGGATGCTTCTAGTTTTTTTTGCTATAGTCTACTAATTAAATAGGAGTTTACAATGGAAAAGACCAATATGCCCTTGGCTCAGGAAGGTGCAAGACAGGCGCTAAGAGGCTGTGCTTGTCTGATATTACTTGTGTTAGTGTTCATCATCGGCATTGTTAATACGCTGATTGTTGGGCTGGTATTCTATGCCCTACTGACCCCGCTTAGTTACGCCTTAGCGCGTTATATGCTAGGCCGGTAGCGGCAATTTGAAAAAAAAGGAGTCCGAAGACTCCTAAGTTTTACTATTTTCCTACGTCTAACCAACCTGTCACCATTCCGATAGGAGGGATAAGGCCAGCCGTGTGAAGAATCTCGGCCTTATAGGGGGCTTCAAAGTCACACTCCGTTAGCTTAATAAGGTTCTGAATCCAACCGGCTGCGAGGGCTACATAGAGGGTTATGAGAAAGACGCTTAATATCTTCACGTTACACCTCGCCTACTTCAGTTTCTCCAAGCCCTAACAGCTCAGAGATTCGACCGGCTACCTGCTTGGTACGTGTCGCTAATACTTCCATATCCGCACTGCGTAGCTCACAAGCCTTCGCCTTTTCTTTAAGCTCTTGCGCTTCAGCCGCTAAAAGCTCCGCAGCCTTCTGTGAGGCCTTAGCTTCGTTCTGATAGTTTTCGATTAACGCTACAGCGCCTTTAGCTGCATTGTCGAATTTAAGCTGCTGTTTAGCGGCTAGCCGTGTGCCTTTACTTACATTATTTAGGTTGAGCATGTGTTTCTCCGTATGTGTTATTCGTTTCAAAGTGAATTAGTAGGTCGAGCGTTTGACGAGCCTTACGCAAGTCTTCTACGCCGCCTTTGTTTCTAAAGCGTGATACATATTTAATGATGGTGTGCTGACACGCATCTAAGTCATTAGCCATTGAATATTCAATCGGCTGTATCTTCATATCGGTGTAGTGTTTTCCGCCTACCTGAGTGTCCAGTGGACTAGCTTTACTGGCCTTATCCCACTGCTCAGGTGTAGCGTCATTTAACGATTCATTAGCAGCTCTGGTTGCCATAAAGTAATCTCCTTAGTTTTTATATTGAAGTCTTCAGCCCGTAAAATGCGTGCCACTCTCACCTGCTGTAATGCGTCTGTTTCGGTTAGCTTCTTACTGGCATAAGCGCATAGCACTTCCTCCCACAGGTCTTCCCTGTCAGCGGCTATTACATCCTTAGCCCACTCGCTCGTCTTACCTACTCCAAGAACGCCTTTATAACCATCGGTGCTGTCGCCACAGATTGTTTGCCACATAAGGAATCTATCCGCATCCAGCTCGCTAATCGTGATAACACCTAACTCAGGACGATGTGGTGCATAAAGCTCGCAAGGTATCGTTCGCATATCTTTATCTTCCGACACAATAATCTTACGCCCACTTACGGCGTGGTCATGGGTGGCTAGAATACCCATCACGTCATCGGCTTCTAGGTAGGGATAGCCACGACTATTGTATTCAGTCGCTAGATAATCCTTAACAGCCTGTAGTAACTCAGGCCGCTCCACGCCTTTACGGTTTGATTTATAAGTAGGCAGTACGTCATAACGGAAGTTCTGCTTATCGGATAAACACATAATCACGTCCGTGGCGTTAAGTTTCTCAACCAGCCCCGCTATGACACTATCCGCCTGTAAGCACACGTCACCTAAGTCATCGACTGTTTTTCCGAAAGCTGTGTCAGTTTCACTTACCGCCGCTAAGCGGTAGGCCACAATATCAGTATCTATCAAGAGCGTGGTCATACGTCTACACCTAAGATTGTGCGAACTTCTAGCTTGGTAGGTCTGCTTTGGAGGTTGGCTACCAACGTGTCACCGCCGCGTGTGGCTAGACGTACTTCCACATCCTCAGCTTTAGCTCTTTCTAAGAGTTCTTGTAACCCTTGAAACTGACGTTGTAGTGTGGTCGCTAGTAGCCGCTTCTGTTCTAAAGTTGCCATAAGTCCCCCTCCATTTGCCTTGCCAAGTCCTTAGCACGCTCACCAACCTGCCGCGCCCATTTAGAAGCCAGCATTTCCTTCGAGGCTCTATTGTAATCACCGGCTTCTAAGGCTGCCCACATACGCTTAAACCCGTAGAGCCGCGTCAGTCCTAAGTTGTAGAGCATGTTGAGGATAACGGCACGCCTACGGTTACTGAGTGTTTCCCAGATACCGCGTGTGCGTTTACTAGCGAGGAGTTCAAACTGTAGTTCTTCCAGCGTAGCGGTGAGTAAAGCACCGGCCTCACGCTTTGTAATGCCTTTGTCTAAGTTAGTCCCGAAGCCAATGGTATTAATACCCACCGTGTCCTTATACACATGCGAGCGGAAGCCCTCGTGGTGTTCAAGCTGACTGATTAATTCCTTGTACATCGCCCCTCCTTATCTAAGAATACTTGTGTGTGATAGCTTCTAACAGCGTGGTCAGTTATATCTCTCGAACCGCTGAGTCGCATCTTCAGCGCCGACCACCAGCTAGGATTGATATGTGTTTCACCTTCAGAGTCGATGAACAATAAGCGCCCTACGTGTCTATAAAACGGATTCCACTTAAGCAAGCGTGGTACAGGGTCGCCGTCTAGTGCGTAGCGTAAGTAGAGCGTATTAGCTTCTGCCGTATGCGTACGAAAGCGCTTGCCTCCTACAGGTGGCGAACCAAATGTGATGCAGTAATTAGGGTTATGTGTGGCAGCAGCTATCGTTACTAAGGCCGCGCCGAGGGAATGACCACAGTAAACAACAGGCTTCATAATATCTTCGTTAGCCTTAGCATCTAATTGACGCTGCATAACTTCACCGGCTACACGGTCAGACACTGAGCGCCATGCTTCCCAAAAGCCACGGTGTAAGCGGAACTGACCAAAGGCCTTTTTCTTAAGGAAGCGAAGGTCGGTGATTAGGTCGGTAAAGCTCTCAGTGCCGGTAAAGGTTAAATAGAGGTAATCGTCATCCTCCACGATAAATGCTTGCGTACTGGTGTCCTCGTCTGTGATACCGGCCACGTTGTAGTAACCTGCATCATTGAAAGCCTGCGCGTCTTTATAGGCAAGGCTGGCTACCTGTACCGCTCTTAATTCTAATTTCATCTAATTACTCCTGTTAAATTAATGTACGTCCTTCCACGTTTTGCCTACTTGAGCTTCACCGTCAATCTGACACCTAAAGCTGAAGTGTTCTCCGGCTAAGGTCATCGCTGCTGTGGCCTGCTTCTCAATTAGTGCTACGTGTTCAGGAAGTACCTGTATGCCGTATTCGTCATGCACGTTATTAACGAACTCATAGTCAGGGCGGGTCGGTCTTTGGTGGCTATTCTTTAGTCCTGCCTCTTGTAACAGCCGTTCTAACTCGATCAAGGCTTGCTTCATAATGAGCGCACCGGCTGATTGCAGGAGCGTGTTGAGGGCTGCATGTGGTGAGCGAACGTGTAACACTCTCCCATCCAGACCTTTTAGTTTCTTAGAGCGCACGGCTTTAGCTTTGACGGCTGTAGTAAGACTTTCTAGCGCGGGTAGTGAGGCGAGGAATTTAGCGCGTAGACGCTTGCCTTCACCGCTACCTTTGCCGACAATCTCCCCTATCTTGCCGTCACCCGCGCCGTATAAGAATCCGTAAATAAAGGTCTTAGCGTTATCACGTGTGGGCAGACCTGCGGCGTGCTGGTTCTCGGTGTGAATATCGCCGTTAAGCACGACATCCCCGTAAGCTCCATCATCGTAAGCTGCCATATAATGCGCTAGACACCTCAGTTCTAAACCTGAAGCATCTGCACCAATAAGTGTGTAGCCGCTATCTACGGTAAACAGTTCACGGCACTCAGCCCCGTAAGCTGCTCTGACCGCAGGGACTTGAGCGACATTAGGGTTAGAGTGTGTACACCTGCCGGTGACCGCACCCATCGTGTTGACACGACCGTGAATACGCCCCTGCTTGACCTGCTTAAGCCACGCCTGTTTACCGTCTGCTAACATCGCAAGCCGCTTATTAACGGTGAGGTATTCAATCAACAACGGTGCAGGCGAGTAGTTCAGTGTCTTCAGTACCGTTTCGTCTACGGTAGGTTTATGGCTGCTCTCACTGAACTCTGTTGGCTTCCACCCATAGAGGGCTATTAGCCGGTCAGCGATGTGGTCACGGCTATTCGGGTTAAAGGTGATAATCTTCTTTTTAACGAAAGGTACGCCTTTAATATAACCACGTGCCTTGTTGTTTACCTTGGGTACAAAGTGCGGATCAACGACCACTTCCCACGGTAAGAAGAACGCCTGTAACTCGTCAGCGAGTGCCGCTTTACGCATCATTAGCCGACCTTGTAGCGCACGTGCTTTCCTCTCGTCAAACTTGAAGCCGAACTGTTCTTGTCGCTTGATGATAGCCGCGAAGTCATGCTCTAGCTCAATAGCGGGTTGGCTGTAATTCTTAGTTAAGATTAGCTCCCACAACTTCTTAGTGACCACTACATCCTGCTTGCAGTAATCCTCCATATCCTGCGACCAAACACCCCAATCGGTTGTTTCACCGAAGTCACCCTTATACTCGCCTAAGCGGTAGCCCCATGCTTTTAGAGAATGAGAGCCGATAAGCCGTTTAGGGAAGTTCTTGAAGCGTGGTTTAGTCAACCGCCCGAAGTCGAGGTCTTTCAGGTTTGTCCAGATCAATTGACTAATTAACACGCTATCGTACAACTTTCCAGCAGGTGTCCACGTTGGGTAGAGCTGCTTGATGGCGAGATAATCAAAGCCGTTACCGTAGTGAGCGAGTAAGTCCCCGCTGCTGGTTTCAGCTAAGAAGTCAGCGATAGAAAGCTGTCCGTTGTTCTGATTGTTGTAACAAGTGTACTGCTCAGTTTCCGTATCGTAGAGCCACGCGCAATGTATCTGCGTAAGGTCTTCTAGGAAGCCGTCTGTTTCTATGTCAAAGATTTTCATAATACTTCCTTTTGGTTTACCCTACGCAACTACTAGCGCATGAGCTAATGGATAGGCGTAAAAATGCCTCTGATAGGTGTTGTGTATTTAATTTCGTGGATGGTGCGCGGCTTATTACGCTGTTATAAGGCTAAGTCGCAATACTGGTCATCTTCTTTTATCCAGTTGCATTTCTCGCATCTAGTCTTACCGTTCTGGCATTTGCGAACCCTATTTCTACCACAATTCCTACATTCTTTATCTGTGTAGTCGCCCATTGACCAATTAGCCTCAAGCTCTTCCTGCTCAATATCATCTATCTGCATTTTGTTTCCTTTTTAATAATCTAAAAGCCTTATAACCAGTCGTTTAAAACCGACGGCATAAAGCGCCAGCGCCCCTAAATCCGGTCGGATACGGAACAACTGAGCTGCACAGGCTCCTCATTGATTTTCGAATTCAGGCCTTCACCATGTCCCAGCCATTACGCTGGGCGTTGGGCTACTATGCCGTCTGCTGACTTCTGCTTAATCACCGACAAGGTTACCCTTGTTGGCGCTATCGGTTTGTATCTGTTTCGCTCTCCAGAGGCGATACACTCTCTGGAGCCAAGGCATTTATAGACCAGGGCCTAACTGGTTGCTTACCGATCGCTTGTTAAACAGATCTCCCCAGATAAGGGCATTAACTTTCCCTGCGCAACTACATCATTTACGGTGGCCGTTAGAACACATGGCTTCGTTATCTTGGACCCAAAGCACTTCGTGGGGCCGGCTCTGCCAACTCGCCTCCAGCCTACGCCTCATATGATGTTTTTGTTCATTAGCTCGCAGTTTTGCTAGCGGCTTCCTTCGAACCAATCCTTGCGGATAAGCACTTGCCATTCGCTAGTAGTTATTCTCTAATACTGATAGGTAATAGAGCGTGATTTTCCTACAGAGGACTTTCACCTCATTAGTTAATGCCCATGTCGGGCGTACACAAGTCAATAAAGCCCGACCGCAAAAGCACGGCGGCTTATTTATAGCGTTATATTGCCTTCGCAAGCATCATAGCCTCGTGTACTGTCTGACTGTCAAAATAGTCGGGGTCATCCGTATCTGAAATAGATATGCCCAGCTCTAACCTTGCGTTTGCCATATCTATCATGCACCCAAGTTCTTGAGCTGTTTCAATAAGTTTTTGCTCAAGCTCTTTTATTCTCAAATCCTGCTTGCGCATAGCAGAGCTTTTACCATTATCACTCATGATTATTTCCTTTTTCTAGTTGCAACATAACAAGTCAATAAAGCCCGACACGATAGAGCTGTGCGGCTTATTTATAGCGTTAGGCGCACCTAAAAGTGCCGTCCTCTCGTATATAAGCGCTCTCAGTAAAGTCATTCATTATCGTTCTTTTAATATCAACTGAATTATTCGCACCAAGACCGCACCATTCCCACCCCATATCGAGAAGAATAGCGACAGATTTAGCCTGCTTGATAGGCATATCTGGGTGGATCCCCTTTATTCCTGCTAACCTTTCTTCATATCCCATGTTACTTACTCCGTTATGCGCCTAACAAGGCAAATAATCCGCACAGCTTTACCGTGGCGGATTATTTATTGCGTTATACCTTCAATACTTCTTACCACCATCAGCTCTTACTTCAGGCTTATGGTCGTGACGTGTTGTGTTATAGGCCAGCTTCTCAGCTAATGCACCTGCCACATCGAGGCCTAAGCCGCCTGCCATATCAAAGATACGAATAACAGTGTCAGCCAGCTCCACCTCTAAACCGTTTCGCTGTGAAAGGTGGCTGTCCATAAGCGACTTTCTATCGGCTTCCATCGCCTCGGCTAACTCCGAAACACACAGCATTAATAACCGTGGAACATCGCGCTCCGTAGTTGTTTCCCACCAGCCACATTCACGTGCAATACCGTGGCAGGCCTGTGTCAGCCCTACGCCCATCTCCTTCAGGTTGTGCTGCGTCTTCTCGCTATAGATCGAGGCCGTTAATGGCTTTTCTGTACTCATTGTTTTTAATCTCATTGTTTAATAAAGCTGGTTACATATCCAGCGACAGTGACCACCCTGCCTGTTCAGTCTAAAACTCCGTATTCAGAGGTAAGCCTTCGTGTCTAGTTTCTACTATCTAATCGGACAAGCGCCGGTAGAACACTCTTCATCTATCAAAGCATCCAACTCATTACCTTTGCTTAAATCTATGGGTTTGAGTGTGGCGGCGTAAGCGTCATGGGCTTCTTTCGTGACCACCTCTTGAGGCAGGTACAGATACCCTAAGTCCTCGGCTGTCTTAGTCGGGTCTGTGCGGTATAAGAAGCTCACGCCAACGTAGTGTTCCCAGTTAGCTAGTAGCCACTCGATAATCTGATACACCTCTTCAGGTGCGTAGGAAATAGTTACGCTGGTATTTTGCTGCGTCCAGTTCACTTGATACTTTTTATAGCGCTCTAACTGCGTGACTGCGGATTCCAAGTTAACATCCATGCCGTTGAACTTATCAAACTCGACATTATCCCAAGCGACCGGAAAGGTGACTAAGATGACTTCAGGGTCAGCAGGGTTCGGGATGACCTTATAACCGGCTTCCTTCAATAGTGGCACGAGTGCATCGTGTTTACCGAAGTTAACGTTGTTGAAGATATAGCGACCTAACGGCTTATGGATGCCTTCTGTGGTGTCCATAATCTTACTGAGCGTGCCTGAAGGTTTGACGCAAGTGACATTCTTAGGCCGTTGTAAGCCGAGTTCATCTGCCATGCTATAGGCCGCTGAAGTCGCCTCACGCTGCATCATTTGTAAGTCATGTGCGCCTAAGTCGTCACGCTGAGCGATACCTGTTAAACCGACACCACATAAACGCAGGAACTCGTTATTAAGATGCCACGCTTCTTGTAACACGCCGTCCCGTAAGTTAACGCAGGTCTGACGGTAATTAGCCCGTGCTGCGATGTATAAGGCGCGGTGAAGACCTGCACTGTCACCTTTGAATTTTGCTATGTCTACTTCGGTGAGATTGCAGAATGATTTATTGCCCAGCAATATCTCAACACAAGGGTTAGCTCCGTAGAACCACGGCGCACGTTGGCGTGCTACCTCCTTATTAATGAAGGCTGGCTCACTGCCGCCTGAGTCCAGCATTAAGTCGAAGATGTGTTGCAGTTCGGCACGTTGAGGTTTCTTGTTAAAGCCGAGTGAATTATTCGACTGTTCCCGCTGCTCATTACCTGTTAGCCACCAATTCTTTTTAGCGATAGCGAACTCCTGCCACTCCGGTTCGTCCATGCAGAATATAGCTATCTGCGCTGAGCGTCTGGAAGACAGTATCGTGCCGAGCCAGTTAGTAACATCCAGAATATCCATACGGGAAAGCAGGCTACCGGCACGCTTATTTAAGATACCTGAGATAGCCACTAACGCCTTCGCTAACGCCGTGTCACCTGAGCTGATCCAGCCATAACCTTTGAGCCTTTCACCGGCTGGCCTGATTTCACTGAAGTCAAACACCAGCTCAGTAGCATTGTACTTACCAGCCAGCAGCTTACCAATAGACTTACTCCACGCTTCTGCGCTATCGCCTACTTTGATAGTCCACACACCTGCTTCAAAGGACTCCTCGTTATGCTCTACTCCGCCTGTTGTGGTACGTGTTGAGTTAATAACGCGAATGTTCTCTATCGGCTTTTGAAAGCCATTGAGTGTGCCTACCACAGGACTGAAGCCTACACCACAACCTTGCATAAGCAGCCACAAAGCATCCACCATATCGTAGGCCGTTTCAAGGCGTAAGAACGAGCAGTTAAATTGTGAGGCTTCCCTTGTTTTAGCTATCTGCGTTCCGCCTAACCATAGGGTACGTCCCGACATCGAAACCTTACGCTCCATCTTGAGCGTCTTCAGCTCATTCAGCTCTGCCTGCTCCGCCTCAGACAGCGGTGAGCCTTTCGCTCTCTCCCATAGCCACGCTTGGTGCATGATGACGCGGTTGACCGTGCCTGCCCACGTTTCAAAGTGTGTACCTGCATCGTTCAAGGGTCGGTTATAAGTACGGCGTGTGATAATCTCAGCGCGGGTACTAGGGGCAGTTATTCCTATCATTGCGGTATCTCCGCCCAGCTAGTAACCCGCCAGATGACTTTAGCACTGACGTAGCCTACCCATTGGTCAGCGTCTTCCTCTGTATCAAATTCAAGTATTTCCGGTGACTCTTGCGGGTTCTCGAACTTACAAATGTAGTCACCCGTTACTTGCGGGTAACCGTCAGTGGTTACTTCTTTCCAAGCGGTATCGTTCATGTGTTCTCCTTATTAAAAGTCGTGATTAGGTTCAGCCGTGAAGCCGCTCCCTGTATCACTGTTAGGTGGTGTCCAATCGTCAGGCTGTTGATATAAGATGCCGCTTTCAGATTCGTAACCGAGATAGAAAGTTAGGCCGGTAGCCTTACCTGTGAAGCGGTCTTTAAGGACGCGGAAGGTGGTTACTTGCCGCAGCTCTTCATCTTCAGCTTGAGTGTCGCGTTCTAGGCCGAACATGAAATGCGCCCAGTAAACGATAGCTCTTGAACCTTTGAAGTGCTTCGCCATAACGCGACCGCCTTCTTCATGCGGCTTACCTTCAGGCGTACTTAGGTGACTGATGACGTAGAGGTAAATACCTAGCTCTTGTGCCAGTGAGGACATTTCAGCGGTTATCCGTTCCAGCGCACGCCGTTCGTCATCTTCGTGTGACACTAAGGCGGTTAGGTGGTCAACGTAGAAGTGCTTAACGCCTTCAGCGACACTTAGCCAGCGGATATTGTCACGAATGGTTTCCCAATCCTTACTGCCGAAGTGGTCGTAAAGGTAGGCCTTAGAACTGTCCAGCGTGTCGAAGGCGGCTAGTAGCTCCTCCTCCGTAAACGGTTCATCGGGTACGTGAAAGCGCTTCTTAGCCTGCTTGCCGCACAGACGTTTAGCGGTTTCTAGTACCGGCTGCTCTAATAAGAACAGAGCAACACCTTCACCGTCTGCAATGTCAGCTTCCGCCTGTTGCAAGAAGAAGTCAGTTTTGCCGATACCTGAACCTGCACCGATAAAGTACAGCTCACCTTCACGTCTGCCGTAGGAAGCCTCAGTCAGCTTAGGGTAAATCCACGGCTTACCGTGTTCTACGGTTTTAGTGACTTCATCCCTGAGTGAACTGAGCGATACCACACCATCAGGTCGGTATGGTTGAGCGTTCCAGATAGCAACTACAATAGCCTTGCTCTGACCCTTTTTAAGGCACTCATTAGCGTCCTTCTCAGGTAGCGTAGCGATTAGCGCCTTACTGCCGAAGAGCTTACTAATATCTTTAGTAGCCTCTCTACCGGCCTCGTCCATATCGAACATGACCACTATTTCAGCAAAGGTGTTTAGGTATTCATAGGAAGCCTTACACGCCTTCAGTGCTGACTTAGCGCCGTTAGGGACACTCACTACCGCATACTTATTATCTTGCGCTTGAGAAACACTGAGCGCATCTATCTCACCCTCGCAGATGACCACCTTAGTAGAGCAACCCGCAGGCCATATATCCTGAAAGATTAAGCCTGCTTTTTTAGTGTCACCGATATAACGGAACTGCTTACCGGCAAGTCGTATCTTCTGTGCAACCGCGTTACCGTCTTGGTCAGGCACGTTGACAATATGCGCCTTCTTGCCACTATACGTTCCTATGGTATAACGCATCTTAAGGCACGTCACCGCGTTAATTTTACGGCTATCTAACGGTAGAAACTCACCAAGAGGCACGAGGTCTTTCTGCACCGGAGGCTTCTTAGCTGCGGTAGTTGAACCGCCTGCTGACTCCACGTATTCACAGCCGAAGCAGTAAGCACTGCCATCATCGTAACGTGCTAAGTTGTCTTTACTGGTGCAAGAAGGACACGGTTCTTTATGTAGAAAAGTCGCGTCACCCATGTCAGGCTTCTAGCGAGTAGATGGCGTAACGGTTACATTGCACGCCTTTCTTGTACTCCGTCTTGATTGTTGCACCCTCGGCTTTCAATTTGTTAATGACAGCAGCTAACCGCGTGACACCATACAAACCGATGGCGGTTATTGAGGTAATCTGCCCGTGTGATATTAGGTGATTATTGATCTTATCGAGTTGTGTCATGTAACCTCCTGTAGGTCAAAATGAGGGGAAGACCCGCCTAACACTTCGCCGCTACCGATAACTTTGGCGTTTATGTAGGTTAGCTTGAGCGTGGTTAAGAGGGTCTTGAGGCTTTGTTTCTGAGCTTGCGTGTAGTTATCTGAAGGAACACCCCGCGAGGTTTTGCCGCCTACCAGTAAGATACCGATAGCTGAGTCAGCAAAACGCGGGGTGTGTGTCCCTACGGTGTCTAATGGAACACCGAGTTCTACACTGCCGTCACGTGTGATAACGTGATGAAACCCTATGTCAGGGAAGCCGTTTTTGATACGGCGGTTCAACACGTCCTCGACTGTTAGATCAAGGCGTGCAGCAGTGTAGGTGGAGTGGACAATCAGAAAATCTACAGAGGCTTTCTGTAAGATTTTCTTCATGGCTATAGGTTAGCTACCCTGTAAAGCTGATCCACAAGGCGTTCCAAAATAACAGCGCTAGCAGCGCCAACACCTGCGTTCCTGTAGTCTGATTCGGCCACCCTCTCACGATGTGCCTGTAGAGCCTTTAGCTCGGCTTCTGTTTCGATAGTCAGCTCCAAGGTAATAGGTGCGAAACCTTGAGTACGTTCTTTTTTTTCTACTTTCATAATATTAATCCTGTTATAGGTGTTAGTTTGTAGGCCTTACGTCATATAAGGGGCAGCTCTTAGCGGTGCAATTAGACACCTGCTTACGCCACGTTCCCTCACCTGTAGGGTCATAGATACACTCCGCGCATTTAGCGTCTATTCGGCCTCTTAAACCGGCCTTACTGACGTGCCTATCAATGACTTCTTGCTTTAGGTCGCGCATCTATTTCTCCTTAATTATTTTAGAGATATACACACGCACATAGCCGCCTCTGATAACCTCACCGCGCACGGTTCTAAGGTCGTCAATAAGGCAGTCATCGGCGTATATACCTGCATGAGTGAGCGCGTCTAATAGCGCCTTTTTAGTGTTGTCTAAATCACGTCTACGGCGATCTGGTGGGTACTCTTCGATCCAGACCTGTAATCTGTGCGCTAACGGCTCTTTACCGAAGGTGGTGGCCTGCAATATGTCGATAACCTTCGTGCGATAATCCGTACCGGCTTTCTTAATGAAGCGTCCACCGGAACGGGTTGTACCGTAATAATTGTTTATTGACGGAGGGTAAGGAAGCCTTAACGTCAGCAGATGTTCACGCTGCACGTTAAAGAGGGACATTAGAAGTCTTCATCCACACCGGCTACGTCATCTTCAAAGTCTGGCGCAATGTCCTGTTCTTCTAAGTCACTGGCATCAAAGCCACCTTCTTCACAGCCGAAGCCGTTTGAGTCATTGCCTTCTGATACAGCAATAACCTGTACAGCTTTAATGAAGAAAGATACGCCTGCGAGTTTTAAGCCGGTGGCGGTGTAGACATTAGTAACGAGTTCAACTTTCAGCACTGCGCCACTAAAGATAGGGACAGTTCCATGTGGAATCTTCTTAACCTTACCTGAAGTGCCCGCATCAAATAGTGGAACTTTGCGTTCCCACGCCTTACCTTTGGCAGTCACACCTGCGGCCTTCGATTTAGCCTTGAGGATGAAGCGCCCTGTTTCACTGCCGTCTTCTTCGTATTCTTCACTGAAGGGCAGTGACAGTGACATTTCACCCGCCAGCTTCTTATGCTTACCGCCCTTCGCTGTCAGCTCCTTAACCGCTAAGGCCAACTGAGCTTCGGCTGTTTCCGTAATATCATCTAAAAGTTCCTGTACGCCGGTATCTGCCGGATCAAGGATTAGGGACACTTTGTAGTCTAAAGAGCCTTCATAGTTATCAGGCTCGACTAAATGAGGGAATAAAGCAGGTGCTTTAGGGGTAATCAGTAATTGTTTGTCGTCTAAAATCATTTAAGTTCCTGTGTGGTAGTTTTCTATTGAGTAACTTTCAAGGGTTTCTTCTTCAAAGTAGTAATCAAGCGGTTCAAAGTCGTACACGTCTTGTACGAAGAGTCCCTCTTGAGCTAAGTCCATCGCTTCTGCGGTGGTGGGTAGTGCGAGTGTGGAAGCCATGCGGCATACTCCTGTTTCGGTTCTGTTGTTCTTAAGGCAAGCACTTTCTGGAAACAATGCGCTGCGGGTAGACTAGACAGAAGACCTCTCGGTTCTGTTGTTCTTAAGGCAAGCACTTTCTGGAAGCTGCACTGTGCAGCCTCGTAGAAAGGCCTGCCCTAACAATCTATTAGCGGATAGTCTTTCGGTTAGGCGAAGAAAAACTCCGAGTTTCGTACTTGTGCTAACTCCATCTCACCTTGGCACGGTGGTGGGAGTAAGTCGGCCAGTGATTCAGCGGGCAATTGCTGTGACACCTCTGCATATAAGTCGGCTAGTACATTGCCGTTATATTGTGTGATGAAGGTTTCCCGTAACACCGCAGAGAGTGTTTCAACGCTGGCACAATGTGTACCGAAGCTATCGTGAATCATTGCAAACGTATCAACGTTGTTGTGGACACTGTAAGCGACAGTCGCCATGAGGTGTGAGGCATCCATACTATGTACGAAGTTAGGCGCACAGCCAGCCTTTGATTTAGCCTTGTTGATCTGCGGCGTGTCCACTTTAAGGTGTAGCTGCATACGCTGGCCTCCGTACATTAGATTAGTCACCTTACCGACTTGCTTCTTATAAGCCTGTGTGACACTTAAACCTGTTGGTGTCGTCCAGCGTACCGGCCTGTCAGCTTCCGCGCACACCTCCGCTACGTGGCTGAGCCAATCCATTGCTAGAGTAGCCGCACTGACCACTTCAGAAATAGCCGTAGCCACGAAGGGCGTTAAGTACACGGAGGCTTCACTAGCTGACACACTAAACGGCGGTATAGACCCTTTATCGACCATTTTAATAATGGCGTTCTTAATCTGGTCTTTCATGCCGCGTACCGATACACCATACGGCGTGGTCATGGTCGGCTGCTTAACCGTGTCACGCTTCAGACGTGTCTTCCATTCTTCAGCTAGCACGTTAGTGTCTTGTGCGATTAACGCTGCCACTCTATCGCGCACTTTGGTATACACGTCCGTAGGTGTTGAGCCTGCGCCGATAACATTAACGCTCTTACAGGTTTCTTCATCCTTCAGCATTGCACCGAAGTGTTGTAGGCCTGAACACGAGCCGTCTACAGCGATGGGTAGGTGGGAAACAAAGCTGTCACCTTCCGCCATAAACCCTGCCCACTCGAAGCAAGCCGCTAGAAAACTAAAGGGTTTATCCGCGTCCATCCAGCCCCTAAAGTCTAAAGGATTAGCCGCGTATAGCTCAATCTCTAAGGTATGTTCGACTGCCCACCGTACGCGCTCCTCTAGGCTGATTTTGTCTTCACCGAACGTGTTAGCTAGATGAACACCGAGCCAGAACCCACCTGCATCACCGACAGGTTTACCCACCGCAAACTCTAGTAAAGCCTTACCGCTATCGTCTGCCTGCGGATTGATACTACCAGCGCCAGCCGCAGCATAAATCCGTCCTCTGAAGTCGAGGCCATACGGGTAGTACATCGCCTTTTCAGTCAGGAACTTGAGGCTGAGGGTATGCTTCTGTGTCGCTGCGGATAGCTTGGAAGCGGCCTTTCCGTTCTCCACGTGAATCTCAGAGGTCTTGCGTTTCCAGTTAGCAAAGGCCTCCTCGTTAACTTCTATCCACGTACTTATTTCATCCTGTGTAAGCGTGGGTTCCCACGGCTTAGCAGGCAGTTCTCTAGGTGTTTGAGCGGGTAGTCCTGCCACTGCTTCTTTAGACTCTAATAGGGTGGAAAACACCTCTTGCACTCGCTTGTTGATACGCCACGGTGTGTCCTGAAGGGCGTTGATAGCCTCGTAGACTTCAGGCATCTCTTGATTCTCCAAGATGCGGTTAGACAGCTTATTGCGTGACCACACTAAATTTAGCGGGTGTAGCTGCTTATTGAGATAACCGCCATCATACGGTGTTGTCCAAGGCTGCGGAGGCACGAGCATCGGGTAATGAAACGGTGCTAAAAGTGATTCTTTAATCTCTGAGGTGGCTAACCATTCTTCAGCCAGCGGTGTGATACCAATAGTTTTACGTGTCTTACGGCCTTCGCGCCTGTTGATGACCTGTAGATAGCCGGTCGTGTCTATAAAGGTTTCGAGTAACTGAGCGCCAATAGCGATGCAGACCTGTTCTGACCAATCCGCACCTTCAAAGCCTAGTTCACTCAACTTCTTGTTTAACACCCGCAGTCGTTTACGCTCAGTACCTGCAAACTTAATGCGGTGTTCAATGTCCTTATAAGCGGCTTTCTGCGCTGTCAGGAAAATATCGTAATCGACTAATTCTTTAATACGCCTACCGATGGCGAGTGTCACCTTCACAAACGGTGCATCCCCTTTAACTAATGTTATCACACACTGCTTCGCCGCTACGAAGGCTAACACTGAAGGGTCTATGGCGGAGATGTACTTAAACGCTTCAGGTTTACGCCGTTTAGCGCCTTGCTCAACACACCATAACGCGAGGTTATTAGCTACGTCAGCTAACACCTCATACACCTTATCTGTGCCGACCTGCGTTTTATCCAGCCCTTGCATTTCAACCTTCTTGCGTACTCTATCAATGGCTACATTATGAGCATCTTCTTCTAAAGCGTGCTCCCTTATGTAAAGGTTCTTATCAAGCATCAATTCTTTGTTAAATAGTTGTGAGTCATTATTCATTTACGTATCCTCTATTGACTAGGCAAAGCTATAGCCTCCCGTAGAATTACAGGCGGCATAGATTCGCGTTTAGTGTGTAAGTATGTGTGTGTTTAGTTGGTTGTACAGCGAGCTGTTGCGTATGCGCGAGCTATATGTGGTGACCTATCTGTTAATTACCTGCCTTTAGTTATGTGATGTTTAGTTTACTGAGGTGGGTTAACACTCAGTTATTGGGTAGCCCTCTATAGTGGACTATTAGTAATTACTATAGTTGACTATAAGTGTTACTTTGAGTTTTGTTGTTCTTAAGGCAAGCACTTTCTATAGCCCCCACTGCGTAAGGGTTTCAGACCATGTTTCTAGCGCCTGCCGCTTCTCCACTTCATAGTCGAACAAGGAGGCCTGAATATATGTAGTGGCGGTAACACCGGAAGGTGAGTGGTTCATTAATTTACTGATTAGGTCTGAGGGTACACCTAAACTATTAATATGGTGCGCCGCTGTTCTACGGAGGTCATGCGAAGACGTAGGTAAGCAGCCTGCCGCCTCACATAAGCGCATAAGCGCCTGCCTAACACCGTGCCGACTAGGTAGACTACCTTTTGAGCTGGTGAACACGTAGCCGTCCTTAGAATCAGCTATACGAGGCTTAAGGAGAGCAACGGCCTGTTGAGGTAGCGCTATTAGCATTTCCTTACCGTTTTTAGAACGCGCCGCAGGGAGAATCCAACGGCTTCGCTCTAAGTCCAGCTCGGACACCTCCATATTTGCGGCTTCACTGACACGCGCTAAGGTTAGTAGGATTATCTTTAGAACGTCTTTATTGTGCGAAGCTACATCAGAGCTGTTGAGGATAGGTAGGAACGCTTGAAGCTCCTCACGGCTGAACTTACGTGTTTTAGGTTTACTGGCTTTAGTGGGCAGGCCGACACAAGGATTCGTGTCTAACTTGTCTATCTCAACTAAATACTTACAGAGCGTTGATAGCGCCACTTTAATCTTATTAGGTTTGGTTTTAAATGCCTTGAATAGGCGAAGATATTCTTTGATTAGTCGTCCATCCAAACGTACAACAGGCAAATTACCGCGAATATTAATAAACTCATAGATAATAGCTCCGTATTGTTTTCTTACGCCAAGGCTTAAATGAGAGTGTCCCACTTCGCGTTCGTAATCGCGCCACGCCTCTTTGATGGAATATTCTGACTTTTTGGGAAGGTCTAGCGCGCTAGACTTTGGTGTGGCGTGTTTACCGTTCTTATAGGTTAAATAAGCTAATCTCGCGTCATCAACGGAAACGTCAGGATAACGCCCTAAGTTGCGCTGGACGGTCTTACCTTGTCGCTTGAATATGTATAGGAAGGTCTTAGAGCCTGCTGGTGAGACTTTAATAGCGAACCCTTTGTCTACACTAGACCGGATAGTTTTAACGGTCTTGGAAGGCTCAAGGCTTGCTATAGAGAGGGATGTAAACTGCATATCAGCTCCTTAGAGGCGCTAGACCTTAGCGGTAGCTCGCTAGACCTTTAAGAGGTCTGCGAACCGTGGGCTAAATTCTAGCTAAGTGTTCTAAGTAGCTGAAAGTATTACTAAAACTTGGTAGGCACGAGTGGATTCGAACCACCGACCTCATCCATGTCAAGGATGCGCTCTAACCAACTGAGCTACGCGCCTGCTATTCAATCATCTGAAGGTCGAGCATTGTACTGAAAACA
>MAAB01029626.1_pt1 | contig 40867 bp, 46 predicted proteins | sample 1115991 | NCBI WGS metagenome assembly MAAB01 (sample SAMN04961124, study PRJNA320927) | seawater metagenome | isolation source: sample BD02T18 sea water enriched with oil for 18 days | place: USA:Gulf of Mexico | collected 2013-07-27 | reverse complement strand
TCATTATTAGGTTTATTCTTAATTTTAACCTTTACCGCTAGGTTTTTAATAGAGTCAGTAAAAGTTAAACAAGCAGCGTATGACTCGATATTGGCATTAAATACCGGGCAAATGTTGAGTATCCCCTTCTTTATAGCAGGTATTGCTTTATTGCTTTGGTCGTTGACCTCTAAAAACAAACAAAACTAAAATTGAGTAAATAATAAATGAGCAAAAAGTATTATGTTGTGTGGAAAGGTTCAAAAACGGGTGTTTTTGATAATTGGTCTGCTGTTCAAGCAGTAACCTCAGGCAGACCTGATGCACAATTTATGGGGTTTCCTTCTCAAGGAGAAGCTCAAGCGGCTTTTCAGTCAACTTATACGAGAGCATTAACTCAACGTTCGTTAAAAACACCACCACGTACTGGTGATGCTTATCCGGCAGCAGCAAAAACGGCGAACTCCTCTTCAAGTAAAATGGCAGGCCCAGGAAAAGCCCCCGGGAGTACAGTACGAAGTGACCGAGAAGTTAATAAAGCCGATATAGATATTTATTGTGATGGTGCATGCTCACCTAACCCAGGAAAATCAGGAACGGGTATTGCTGTTTATCACCAAGGTGTAATTAATAGTCTGTGGTATGGCTCATTTGACGCTAACGGCACCAATAACACTGCCGAGTTAATCGGGATGTTACAGGCGTTTCATTTAGCTAAAGCGTATATAAAGTCAAACCCCGATAAAACCATTCAAGTATTATCTGATTCAAAATATTCTATAGATAGTATAACAAAGTGGGCAACTGGCTGGAAAAACAAAGGCTGGAAAAAAGCGAGCGGTGAAGCGATAAAAAACCCAGATCTGGTAAAAAGCTGTTATACAATTTATCAAGAAATTAAAAAAAGCATTTCAATAACTCACGTTAAAGGTCATGCGAACATTGAAGGTAATGAGTTAGCCGACCGGATGGCCGTGTTAGCCAGAGTCTCTCGTAAAACTGGTTTTGTGCAATACCAAGAAAGTTTAGATATTAGAACAATATTGGCGATGGAGCCTGATTGAACACTAGCTAACTTTATTGCCGATCTCGAAGTCACTTATAATATCCAATGACATAGAATGGAGTAGCTAGATCTACATATAGGGTGTAGTTATTCCAGTTCAGTAAGTCATTTATTCATATCTATTAAGCTAATTTTTAAGTAAATTACTTACATCAAATAAAAATTGGATCACCATATGGCACACCTTATACCAAAAATCCTTATTAACTTGTTAATCTTGTTCTCAACAACTTCTGTAATCAGCTACGCCCATGATATTAGCAGTGAAATATCAGCAAAAAATGCAAAGCAATATACAGAACATTTTATTGTTGCCGGACAGCCAACAGAAGCTGATTTAACAATTTTAGCCCACAAGGGTATAAAAACAGTTATTAACTTACGCGGAAAAGGTGAATTCTCTCAATTTGCTGAAAAGGATAAAGTAGAAGCCTTGGGTATGAACTATATCTCTATTCCTATAGATGGGGCCTCAGGTGTAAATAAAGAAAATTTATTGCTATTTTCTGCTGCAATAGAGAATAGAAGTAACACTTTTGTACATTGCGCTAGCGGTAACCGTGTCGGAGCCATGTTCGCATTAGATGCTTATTACAACGACCATGCAAATATTGAAGAAGCAGTAGTTATAGGAAAGAAGTCTGGTTTAACGGGCTTAGAAAACAGAGTTAGAAAGATAATGTCTGATCACTAATATTAATGATAATCTATCTTTTTTGTTTTTATATTTAAAACACTAAGATTGATTCAATAGTATTTAAGCCATAAAAAAGCCCAAGTCATACTTGGGCTTTTTATTGTAAGCAAAGGTAATATGCCTACATTAAAACGGCATTTTCATCCCTGGAGGTAATTGCATACCGCCAGTTAATGAGCCCATTTTATCTTTATTTTGCTCTTCAACACGACGTACTGCATCGTTAAAAGCTGCTGAAATTAAATCTTCCAGCATGTCTTTATCATCTTCCATAAGGCTGTCGTCTATTTCGACGCGACGAACGCTGTGGCTGCCTGTCATGGTAACTTTAACCATACCAGCACCAGATTCACCAACAACTTCCATTTGCGCTAATTCTTCTTGCGCTTTAGCCATTTTTGCTTGCATTTGTTGGGCTTGCTTCATTAAGTTGCCCATGCCACCTTTCATCATAATTTTATCTCCAAAGTTCTGTTGTCGCAAAGATAGAGCTTAACGCAACAAATATCAAGTAGCTTTTATAAAGCTTCAATTGTGTTTTCATCTAATTCAGCTTGAAAATGAGTTTTCAGACCAATTACTATTTCATCTTTTTCTAATAATTCTTTAGCGTAGCCATAACGTTTGTCATTAATATCAGACTGTATTTTATAGGGATCATGCGTCGTTTCTTCAACTATGGTCAATTCAACCGTAATTTTCCTATTTAAAAATTCAGAAATACTTTGTTCAAGTTTTTTATGAGCAACATCACTATTTAAGTGCTTGGTAGATTGATCTAAGTGTAGGAGTAACAAATCATCTGTTGATTGGTCACTAACCGTCGCATGTATGGCTAACTGCCGTAAACGTCCATTTAGTGACATGGCATCAATCATATTAGCCCATTTATCAACTTGATTAGCTGAGCGGATCTTGGCTGGGTCAATCTCATTAACATCGAAATCTTGAGCTGATATTGTTTCAATGGCTGGTATATCTGTTCTAGGCTTTGCAATATCTGTTTTTGCTTTAGACTCTGCTTGACTCTCGTCTTGACGCTCTTTGGCGTCATTAGACTTTTTTGTGCTATTCTCCAAGCTCTTCTTCCGACTACGTAACATATTTCGTGTCGCTAACGCCTTTTCTATTGGTGAAGCTGAAGAACTTATATCGTTAGTTAGATTAGCTATTTGTACAGGTTCACTAGCAGGCTCAGCATGTTGAGCTATAACACTTTCAGTTTCACTAGCATCAACTACCTCTGAGGCATAATGAGGTTCAGGTTTATGCTCCTGTTGAAGCTGGTTACTTTCAAAATGACTGTAATCGGGGACATTCTCTGGAATACTTTCCATTTGTTGCGGGATATTAATGTCAGTTTGTATATTTTCTTCACTGATTGCTTCGGCACTGATCTCAGAATCACTGATTGGCTCTTCGATTAAAGGAGTTTCCCTTGTTTCAGTTTGACTTTCAGTGGTAATTTCAAGTGACTCATTTAAGCTGACAGGCATACTGATGTTAGTTGGCTTAAGCTCAACATCATCAAAGCCAGCGCCTACATTTTCCAGAGAATTTTCGACAGGAATATTTTCAGTTGTTTTAGCCGGTAAACCTTGACTGTTACTGACCGGCGTAAAAGCCAACATGCGTAATAACAACATATCAAATGCTGCTTGTTCATCTGATGCGTAAGGTAAGTCTTTCCTACCATTAAGTACTATTTGATAATAAAGTTGAATATCTTCTGCACTCATCGCCTGACTAAACTTGTCAACAAGTTGATTGTGCTCAGGTGATAAATCGAAGTGTTGCCCAACTATTTGTGTCATAGCAACCTGGTGTAATAGTTGAATAAGTTCTGCCATTAATCGGCTATAATTAGGCGCATATGACGCAATTTCGAGCGAGAGTTCCATCAATACTTTCGGCTCTTGTTTTAATAATGCTATTAATATTTTATAAACCCAGTTTTGATCAACTCCCCCCAGCATTTGCTGAATATTAGCGAGGGTAATATTTCCCTGCCCTTGCGCAATACTTTGATCTGTTAAACTTAAGCAGTCACGCATGCTACCGCGAGCCGCTTTAGCCAATAAAGTTAACGAGCCACTTTCAAATGAAACATTTTCAGCTTCAAGAATTTGCTGAGTCTTTTGCTCAATTTGCTTGACCGTTAAAGCTTTCAAATTGAACTGCAAACAACGCGATAGGACAGTGACAGGTAATTTTTGAGGATCGGTCGTCGCTAAAATAAATTTAACGTGCTCAGGCGGCTCTTCTAACGTTTTCAACAATGCATTAAAACTACTACGAGAAAGCATATGTACTTCATCAATCAAGTAAACTTTAAAACGTCCACGAGTTGGTGAATATTGTACGTTATCAAGAATTTCGCGCGTATCATCCACTTTAGTTTTAGAGGCTGCATCAATCTCTAATAAGTCGATAAATCGGCCTTTATCTATATCTTGGCAAGTATCACAAACACCACAAGGATTAGAAGTGATCCCTGTTTCACAATTTAAACTTTTTGCAAAGATCCTTGCGATTGTTGTTTTACCAACACCACGTGTACCTGTAAATAAATAAGCATGGTGCAAGCGTTTTTGTTCAAGCGCATTCACTAAGACCGTGACAACATGTTCTTGTCCAACCAACTCAGTAAATATTTTGGGCCGCCACTTACGTGCTAATACTTGATAACTCATACGGGTGCCTAATCGCCTTCATATTCGACTAAAGAATAAACCGACAAGCCTAAATCAACTAAGCGCTTCTCCCCGCCTAAATCAGGTAAGGAAATAACGAATGCAGCATCTTTAACTTGTGCACCTAGACTAGCAACAAGCTTCACCGTTGCTTCTATTGTTCCACCTGTTGCAAGTAAATCATCAACGATGAGTACTTTATCTTCTGCAGATAGTGCATCTTGATGAATTTCTAAGGTGTCAGTACCGTATTCAAGTTGATAACTTTGACTATTTGTAGCTCTAGGTAGTTTGCCAGGTTTTCTAACAGGGATGAAGCTAACACCCAGTGCTAAAGCTAACGGTGCTCCGAAAAGGAATCCCCTCGCTTCAGTACCAATAATTTTAGTAAAGTTACCATCTTTATATTTTTCAACCAATAAGTCGATAGTTAATTGGTATGCTTCAGGATCGTCTAGTAAGCCTGTGATATCTCGAAATAATATCCCATCTTTAGGATAGTTAGGTACAGCGTGAATAGAATTTTTAAGGGTTAATATTTGTGTTTCGGTCATGGTTAGCAAGTCAAAAAATATGATAGCTAGAGAATAAAGCAAAACAGAAAGGATTTACAGTAAATAACGACGAGTATTTTCTACGTTAAGTTGTTCAACGAAGCCCATCAGTAACTTTTCATCAATAGGTTTACTAATTAAGGCATGAAAAGAAAGGTTTTGAACTAACCTAATAATCTCTGATGTATTTTGCGTGGTCATAAATATAATGGGTACGTTAAGTGTAAATGAATTATTGAGTAAATTTTTACTTAACTGAATGCCGTTCATAACAGGCATAAGATGGTCAACAATATATAAATCGAATAACTCGCCTTGTGCCTTTTCATAAGCAGCTAAACCATTTAGTGCAAATTCAACCGTATGGCCATTTCTTTCGAGTAAAGGGCTAAGTTGCTCTAAAATAGCTTTTTTGTCATCAACGAGTAATATATGCATATTAAAATTCCATCTTAATATTTGAATTTAATTAGTATTACTAATTTAAAAGTAGTGTATACCAACCCATGACCATAGGTAATAAAGGTGCGGAAAACAGTGCAATAAGGGCTGCAAAGAAATGACGCTTCGATGTATTATCTTTAAAATCTTCGTGGTGTGACATTTATAAACCTTTAAACTACAAAATCAAAGGCGCGCATTTTAGCCGAACTAAGTGCTTTTTCATAGTATTTTATGATCTATATCAAACTGAGCTGCTATTTCACCTATATTAGAAATAAAAAAACCAATCCGAAGATTGGTTTTATAATGCACTTTAAGACAAAGTACTAAATAGAAACTTTTTTACGATCGGCAGCTTCTTTAATGAAAACAGCCCACCCTTTCGCGGTTCTACGAGACTTTGGTTCTTTCATTGCCTTTTGAATATAAGCATAAGATTGTTTATATTTTTCAAGATAATAATAAGCTTCTGCAATGCTTTGGAATAAACGGCCTTCGTTCTTTACACCAATATCTAATGCTTTCTTTAAAGCGACAATGCCTTTTGAAAACTGTTCATCTTGGTTTAACAACATGCCCTGCTTACTGTAATGTTTAGCTTCATTAGTCATTTTAGCTAATTCACCATAATATGAGGCAGCTTTACTAATATCTAACGAGGCATGTAAAAAGTTAGCTAATGTTTTGATATTTTTATCATCACGTTTAATTAACCCAGAATCAATATGCTTTTCTAGTATAGAAGCCGCTTTAGCTGGCATCTCACTTTGTGCATATAAACTCGCTAACATTACAACTTGACTACCTTTATCAAGGTAACCTTGTTTGTAAGCTAAATCTATCGTAGCTAAACTTTTTGGAAAGTCTTCAACCATGGCATAAAACTGGCCTAATTGAGTCCAATACAATTTAACTTCAGGAAAGATTTGTACTGCAGTTTCCAAGACGTCTATACATTCTTTAAACATTTTACGTTCATAGTAAGCATTTAGCTTAAGCGTATAGGGATCTTTGTTCTTCTTATCACCTAGAGCAGCAATCGCACTATCCGCAGCAGAAATAACCTTATCATAACTTTTCAGTTGTAGATTAGATTGCGCTACTTTCATCCAGATATTAGCGTCAGATTTCCCTGTAAACTCCATCCAATCATGATAATTGGCTATTGCGTTTTTATATTGCTTACCCTGAAACTGTAAATCAGCAAGAAGTTTAATACCTTCATCTTGATCGGCTTCATTAAGAAGATCAGTTACCACAGCTTGTTTAATGTATTTTATTGAGTTTGTTTCGTCCGCTTTTTGAGCATACAATTTACCAATAAAGAACTCTAAATAAGCTTTGTCATAGTCTTTCTTAGCATTGATGTCCAAGAGCATGGAAATTGCATTATCGACATTTGATCCATCTGTGGTTTCAAGGTTATAAGCTTCAAAAGCTTTCCCCATTTTCTTACCAACAGATGGTCCAACTAAACGAGTTTTACGTTTTTCTTTCTTCTCTTTTTTATCAGATGATAAAGCTTGAGCACCTGCAGCACTAACATCAGTCGATATAGGGAGTTGAATAATAGAAACCGAAGCAACTATTAACAATGAACTTAATACCTTATTCATATTATTGGTCCCCATCCATCGTAAAGTCTAATTGAACCGATAGGCCTGGACGGCGTTGCGGTTTTCCATCAACAATTTGCGGCTTGTATTTCCACTTTTTCAAAGCACGTTTTGCTGCTTTGTTAAAAATACGTTTAGGTTTCGCGTCCATAACAGTAACGTCTTCAACACCACCCACTAAGTTAATAGTAAACGATAGTCTAACCCAACCTTCGATACCGTCGCGCTGTGCTTGCATTGGGTACTTAGGGTTAAAACGTACAATTGGAGATGCATCTCCGTCACGAGCAAAACCAGCTCCAGGTGTCGACATGCCGGTATCTGCACCAGATAATGATACATCTGGCATATTAAACGTCATACCACCAGAGTTATTATTAACTTCAGGCTCTGGAGCTTGAGGCTTAGGTGGTGTTTTTGGCGGCGGCGGCGGCGGCGGCGGTACACGCTGTCGACGTTCTGCTGCTGACTTAGGAGGCGTAGTATTAACTTCTACAATAATATTATCTAAAGCCTCTTGTTTCGTCATGTCGCCACTCGAAACAAGAAAAGCCATAAATGAAAATAAAGCAAAAGTTACCGCTGCGCCTAGTAGTAATGATACTAAAAAGCGAACCATAAACTACCCCTTAGCTGCGGCAATAGAAATTCTGTCTATGCCTGCATCTTTAATAGCATCCATCACCTTGACAACAATACCGTGTTTGGCATTTTTGTCTGCTTGGATGATAACAACATCAGTTGGCTGCTCTGCTAACAATTTTTCAATGTTTGCTGCAACACGTTCGACATCTACACGACGTTTATCTAACCAAATTTCACCATTTTCTCTAACAGCAATAAAGATGTTAGCTGATTTTTGCTTGCTTTGATTAGCCGCTTTAGGTTTGTTTACTTCAATACCAGCTTCTTTTACAAATGAAGTGGTTACAATGAAGAAGATCAGCATGATAAATACGATGTCTAACATCGGTGTCATATCGATTACTGCTTCTTCGTCTTCACGAATACGTTTACGTGCCATTCGAATATCTCTCTAGTGATGAGGTAAACTGTCAACCAGTTTAGCCTTTGCTAGTTTAACTTTAGCGTCTAACCTTGTACTGAAAAACACTCCCGATAATGCAGCAACCATTCCCGCCATAGTAGGGATAGTAGCCGTTGATATACCAGCAGCCATCAGACGCGGATTACCTGTACCTTGTTGAGCCATTGTCTCAAATACACCAATCATACCGGTGACTGTACCTAATAATCCAATTAGTGGACACATTGCCACCAAGGTTCTAATTGTGAGCATGCGCTGCTCTAGTAATTCTGTCGCTTCGGAGATCCAAGTATCTCTAATTCGATGGGCATACCAAGATGTAGTATCTTGGCGTGCATCCCAACGATTGACGATATCGTCTTTCATTGCAGGGTAAACTTTTGATAAAAACCAATAGCGTTCAATCATCATTACCCACATCAGTAAGAGAGCGAAGGCAACAACATATAAAACATTACCACCTGTCGCAATAAAACTCCTGACAGATTCCCAAAGCTCTATCAGGAATAACATTATTTAGACTCCTTCTCAGCAATCGCAGCAATTAAGCCTGCGCTTTGCTCATCAAGTTTTTGCAATACTGATTTACTCTTACCTGCAACAACGCTGTGAATAAGAATAAGAGGTAATGCACAAATAAGACCTAATGCAGTTGTAACTAAGGCAAGTGAGATATCGCCAGCCATAATTTTCGGGTCACCTGTACCAAACAATGTAATAGTTTGGAAAGTCATAATCATACCGATAACCGTACCTAAAAGACCCATTAACGGAGCAATAGCGGCAAACATCTTGATTAAAGTGATACCACGATCAATTTTTGGAGTTTCTCGAAGGATTGCTTCATCAAGTTTCAACTCAAGTGTCTCAGCGTCAACATTTTTGTTTTCGTGATAAACTTTAATTAATCGTCCTAATGGATTGTTTTCATTAGGTTGGTCTAAATTCTTCTCTTGAGCTCTAATGCGAGAACTAATGCTACCTAAGAAGATCATACGTTCTAGAGCAATTAGTACACCAATGGCTAATAATACAGTGATTGCATAACCTACTGTGCCACCTTCATGGTAGAACTCCATAAGTACTTTCTTACGAGTTTCTAGCGCTAAGATACCGCCACGTGAAGGATCGATAAATAAAGGATGATGACCAGATGTTTCAGTAAAGAAATCAGCTGCAGTGTCTGAGATGTAACCTGCTGGCTGTTTTGCTAAAGGCTGTACTTGACCTACTTCATCGTTATAGTTCAAGAAACCGTCAGCTGAAATAAGGTTAAAAGCACCGATACGCGTAACAGTTTGCGTAGAACTTGAACCATCTAAGCTAGTAACTTCTGAACTAAACTGTGAAACTTTACCTGATTGAGTCATTTCAGTTTGTAAAGCAATCCATAACTCTTCTAATTGATCAAGTTCAGGGATTTTTTTAGAGTTAGCAATAACATCAAGTGCTGTACCACGGTTAGCAAATTCAGCGCTCACGATTGACGTTGCTATTTGACCATAAGCGTCAGCAGCGGCAGCACGAGTTACACCAAACATTTCGCCTAAAGTACCTGTTGCGTTATCAAGTTCAACAGATTTTTGCGCGATAGTAATATCGTTAGCCGCATACTCTTTAGTTAAACGTGCATTACGAGCATTTTGATTAGCTAATTCTCTTTTAGCTTTATTCAAAAGAGCTTGTTTGTCAGCACGCGCTGATTTGAATTCTGCTTCACGCTTTTTATCTAGCTTAGCTTCAGAAATTCGGTCAGTCTTAACTTGTTTTAATAAGTCATCTAAGTCATTAGCTACGGCTGAGGTTGCTACTGTCATAGAAGCAGCAAGCATTACAAAGTTAATAAATTTTTTCATTATTTCGCTCCTGCTGCAAATACTGGTAATTTTGTTAAGTTTTTAGGTAATTGATTTCGAGCCATCGCGATAGCATCTTTAATAGGTTTTAAGTATTCATCACCTAACTCTTCCCAACCGCGCGTTTCATTGTTCCAAACCCAAACATTTTTCATGTCTAGTGATTGTGCAACTAATGATACACGACCCATGTGAACGAAATCAGCGGTAATTGTACGGTCGCCTAAATCTAATTCACCTTGGTAAGCAGCAAAAACAGTACCGTAGTTAGCTTCAATTTCATAAGCTTCAAGTACCATACGGAATTGTTCTGAAACAGATACGTCTGAAGCACCTAATAAGTCGCGTAAAGTAGCAACACGTTCTTTACGGTTATCAATGTTTACAGGAATATCAAGTTCAACAAACTGATCCAAAGTATCAATCATCTTATACATAAGAGGAACGATACCTTGTTTAGTTTTTTCAATACTGCCGATCTGGTCTTCTAATGATTTTATGTTCGCTAATTGGTCATTAACCATTAGCTGAATGTGATCATTATATTGAGACAAGGTTTCAGCTTCACTAACAGTTATACGATATTCACCTAAAAGTGTAAGTGTTTGTTCGTAGATGTTGCTGATTTTTTGTTGTGATTTAATAGAAGCTTTAAAGGTTTTAGCTTCCGCTTTTTGTAGTTCTGTTAATGCATCTGCAGAAGCGAAGTTACTTGCTGTTAATGCTAATGCGCCAATTATCGTTGAAGCGATAAGACTTTTATTTCTCATTTTGGACATAGTTCCCAACCAATTGCTATTGAATGTGGATAACATGGAGATGTTAACGCAAATCTAATAATCTGCCATTTTAATTTTTATTTCTCTAGAATAAAACCATGTAATATTCCCAGACGACAGAGTTTCTGTCAACTAGGTACATAAAAAAGGCGGCTAATTCCAGCAAATTACTTGAATAAGCCGATTTTGTTCGAAGAATTATTGAAAAAATCAAATGTAATTGCACATGATGATTTTTACGATATATCCGCTTACAAAACAAACAATATTTTTTGTAAATATATTTGCTGGTATTAGTTTTACTAATTCATTCGTACTAAGTCAAATTTATTTACAATATTATTCGAAATTTTTATTATATATGTTGCTAAAAATGACATTTTTAGCAACAAATTATTTGTGATACAATCCAACCCCGAAAAACAACAATCCCATATTCATAGATGCTTACAGACCCTATTTTAGATTTAGAACTTTGGTTGATTTTATGCAGTGTAGCTTTTCTCGCAGGATTAATTGATTCTATAGCCGGAGGTGGTGGAATGTTAACCATTCCGGCATTACTAACAACTGGCTTACCTCCTCATGTCGCTTTAGGAACAAACAAGCTCGCCGCATCTTTTGGTTCACTCACTGCATCAGTCACTTTTTATAGAAAAAAACTGTTTAACCCATACTACTGGCGGCTTTCGGTCATATATACTGCCATTGGTGCAATTATTGGTACAATAACGGTCAGTTATGTCAGTGTAAAATTTTTAGAAAAGTATATTCCTGTCTTCATTATCATCACCGCATTTTACACCATGATGTCTAAAACTATTTCGACCCAAAGTACTAATCTCCCGTTAGTAAACTTTAAACTTAAAGCGAAGCAAATATTTCAAGGCCTTATTTTAGGGTTTTATGATGGGTTCGCAGGGCCCGGAACAGGAGCATTCTGGACAGCGTCATCTAGCATGCTTTATAAAATTAATATCTTACTGAGTAGTGGTTTAGCACGTTCTACAAACTTCGTTAGTAACTTTTGTAGTTTGTTAACATTTTTCTATTTAGGGTATGTCAACATCACAATCGGTATTTCAATGGGGATTTTTATAATGATCGGGTCAGCAATTGGCGCTAACTGGGCCATTAAGTTGGGGAACCAATTCATTCGGCCAATATTCGTAACTGTCGTTATTCTCATGTCAGCTAATTTAGCTTATCATGCGTGGGCAACTCAATAAAATCCACCAGGTCACACCTTAAAAAATGAATTTATCGCTTGAAAGAATTTATACGGTTTTAGATGACTTATCACAACAGGCAAAACTTGTTGATGACGAAAACCAGCGCACAAAATCGCACTATTTATTACAAGATAAGAATGTTTTCTCTGAAAGTTTATTTGTCACTAACAGCGATAAAATTCAACACTATGTAGCTGAAATACGTGAGAAAACGGCAGAATTATCTAGGTTATTAGCCAATGGCAGAAAAGAGCTATCTCACAGCAGGTTACAGAGTATAGAACAGCAAATTACTGCGGTAATTAATGCCCTGCGTTCAAATAAAGGTATTCATCAAGAAGCACAGTATAGGCTAAATGCGATTAACTCTCGGCGTTATAAAAAAGCAGCTAAAGAGTTATTTCAATCTAGCCAAGCGCTATATCAAGAGTTATCTGAACACCATGAATTCGAACGTCGTTTACAAGTAATGTTACAAGAAAGAGAGCAACTACGACAAGCGGCCTCACCGAGTAAAATAAATAAAATAGCCGCAGAAGTTCTTGCTCTTCATCAAAGGTTAGGTCGATGTCGCCAAGCTATTTCTAAAATAGAACGTCAAATAGAGCTTTCAGAAAAACCCCGATAATAAAACTTAACCTTATTAAAAAGCTCGCTTTATTCTTCATATCGCATTAATCTTAAATTAATAGCAATCGGTCAAATAATATAAATAATTAAATAAAGAGGGTTAGAATGAGAATATCTGATGACATTCATAATTATTATGAAAAATTAGTCGTACAACATTTTGCCGCACAAAAATTAGAAGAAAAATATGAAGTAGATTTTATTGCCGATTTAACGTGCGTTGTATTGAATCAATTACCAACCCGCTATATTAGACATGAAGTTGACATGTCATTTTACTTGCCAGCTTCTGAGCGCTTTGAAATGGAAAGTAATGTTAAGGTAGCAATTAGCAAAGCATTAGAGTTCATGAGAACTCATAACGCATAAGCTTCCCCTGCCCCTTACAGCATATTTTCATCTATAAACAAGTGCTCAAGCAAATTGTTCACTTGTTTATCATTTTCAAAAAACTTAATTCCAACGCTTACTTTCCCTTGATCATTCCGACTATTACAGACCGTCGCATGAATCTTAACTTCACCAGTACTAGGATGTTGAATACACACAAATACATTTCGTTTATTAACCGTTATCTTGGTGTTATCCGCTTTAAAGGCAAAGCCACATCCCTTTGTTGAAATATCCGCAATAATACCATTAAGACGAATACTCTTTTGCTCGCCACCTTCTGAATTCACCATAAGGCTTGCCGGTAAGTGAGTCATGATTCGCTGTTGTAAACGTAACTGACGACTTTCAATCTTTTTGGGATAATTTAATATGATGAAACTTTCAGGATATTGGGTCGCATGCTTGATTGTTGAACGAAAAGCAAAACATTCGCCGTGCTCTCCTTCTAATATATAACGCGCAATAACAACGTTACCTTCAACCAATACATCTTGATAAGCACTTGTCCTCGTCGAAGCAGGATATTTCAAGATGATATACTTACCCATTTCGTAGCCAATTAACGGTACTTTTATGCGAACTTTTACCGGGTGATTAATTTCTAAATCGACAATTTTTCCGGGTTGAAGTTGGAAAATATCAAAGATATGCGAAATTGCTGGTGTTTGTGGAGTTGATACAGTCATTACGTCCTTGAAATCATGTTTATATAACCTCTACCAATATAAACAAGCGAACCACTTTAAACAATGCCTAATTTCTTTACAGTTTTTACAAGGTAGAACAAACTATCATTGCAAATGAAATGAATCATTACGCGTCATTTATATTCTAGTGTTTAGCATTCTAATTTACTTTATGGTTATCGCTGTAAGAACTTGGTGTGAAACTAAGACATTATTACAAACGAAATATACTAATTTCGAGAATGTAAGCAATATAATTTTAGGTCTAAGAATTTATTAGTTTTTTTGGATATCTATAGAAGGATTGGGTGGCAACCCAAGCAGCCACACCTCGGCACATGAGTCGTCTGCTGCGGTTGCTTCCTTCCGGATCTGGCCGAGTTCACAGAGTATCATTGCGAGGGGACCGAAAGGGTCACCATAGAAGTTGTAAGTGTGTCTTAACAACGGCGCGAATTATCGCTAAACATTGGCTTCGATGCAAGCGCTAGTTAGGGAAATAAATCTGTTCGCTTGTTTTTTAGCCAAACAAGCGAGAAGTAACCGTTTTTAAACGTTTATTTACGCTGACGTGCTAATCGTTCATTAATTTCTAATAAAACAGACTTGATCACCAGTAAGTTTTCTTTGCCTAAACGCAGTAATAGTTTATCACTGTCATCCATTGATTCAATATTTGTATCTTTATAGCGAAACATTACGCTAGGTCGAATTAAATCTAATGATTCATTCGGAATTTCCATATCAAGTACTCGAGTAATTGCATCATGAAGAACATCTGTGAAATCGTCATCTGGATATCCTAACTCGGTATAGGCTTGATCGATAAGTGGTTTCATTTCAAAATAATACTGTACTAAAGTTTCACTATCAAAAGACCTAAGTAGGTCTACATAAAGTGTAAAACGCCTGGTTGCCGATTCGTCCCATTGCCAATCACTGCTGGCCCCATTTTTAATTTCATTTGCTGAAAACTTAGTATTGGGTTTTATTAATGGACTATGTTCATAGGCTAGATTACCTTGAGAAAAGTTATCGGTAAAAACCACAAAACGTCTGATCATGTCTTGGTTAATCACCAGTTTCAATAATTCTTTTCGCCAGGTAAAACTGGGTAGTTTTTCTTGTATCCATGCATCACTTTCATCCAATGTTGGCAATATAGCCACTGGTTCTGGTTCAGGTACAGTTTCTACAGGTAAAGAGACTTCTTCTGGTTCTATGATGACCTCAGGTTCTGGTGTTATTTCAGGCTCTGGTAATGGTTCCAAGACTGGTTCAATAATTTCAGCTGGTTTTTCTGTTGGGATATTAGAAAAATATAATCCAGCAGAAACGGCAATAACGATAACAATAATAACGGCAATAATGCCCCAAGACGTTTGTTTGGCTGGTTGTGTTTGATTTTCCATAATTACCTAATGTTAATATTGTCAAAATCTAGTATTAGAACTATTGCAACCCGTTTTCAAATAAGTTGCAAGAGAAATAGATGATCCTAGATAATTTTAATTTTAATTTTAATTATTACTAACTTTACCTGTTACCCAATAACAGCTAAGTAACAGCGTCTTCTTGATTTTCTGGCAATGCTTTTATAAATGCTGGTAATTCATTACATCTTTCAACAATAGCATTTATTAATGGAAATGCCGTCATATCAACCTTAAAGCGATTCGCATTATAAACTTGCGGAACAAGACATAAATCAGCAACGGTAACTTGATCGCCAAAGCAATATTTCCCAGCAGTTTTCTGTAACTGTTCTTCAAATGCGGTAAAACCTACAGTCATCCAATGATGGCTCCAAGCGAGTTTATTCGTTTCATCAACATTAAGCTCTTTCACTAAATATTGTTGAACGCGTAAATTATTAACAGGATGAATTTCACAAGCAACATCTAATGCTAATGCTTGAATTCGTGCTTTATCAACCATGCTCTCTGGATATAAAGGTGACTGCGAGTACTTATTATCAAGATAGTCAAGAATTGCCATACTTTGATTAAGCACTAACTCCCCATCAGGAGTTTCATCAATCAATGTTGGCACTAAGTGTGTTGGGTTTAATGAGGTATATTCATCATTATGCTGTTCACCGCCATTTTTCACTAGATGTACCGTTATAGATTCACACGCTATATTTTTTAAATGCAGAGCGATTCTTACTCGATAAGCAGCAGAAGAACGCCAATAACCAAAAAGTTTCATATTATTTTATCTCTTATATTTTTACGGTTTTTTTATTGATATCGTATTCACGTAATTTATTCGCTATTGCGGTGTGGCTTAAGCCTAGTTTTTTAGCCAGTTGTCGAGTACTTGGGTATGCCGGGTATAATTTACGCAATAAGTCTGCTTCAAAGCTTTTTACTGCTGCATCCAAGGTGCCTTCAAATTCTTGTTCTAAATAGCCGTGTTCGCGGGTATAAGCTGGTAACTGTAAATGGGAAGTCATCACTACGCTGCCTTCCATTAGTGAAACAGCGCGAATTAATACATTCTCTAACTGACGTACATTGCCTGGCCATGGATAATGTTCGATAAAATCACGGCAATCATCCGACATAGTTACACTGGTTTTGCCAATTCGTTGACCAAACTTAGCGATAAAAAATTCAGCGAGAGGAATTATATCTGAACGCCTGTCACGTAACGATGGAATATTCAAACCTAGAACATTAAGACGATAGTATAAATCTTCACGAAAGTCCCCCGTTGAGACCATGTTCAATAAATCGCAATTAGTTGAACTGATGATCCTAACATTGACTGTTATTTCAGCGTCTCCGTTTACACGACGAAAAATCCCATCTTGAATAACTCTTAAGACTTTCGTTTGTAATTTAGGTGACATTTCACCTACTTCATCAAGAAATATTGTACCGCCGTCGGCCGACTCGAATAAACCTCTTTTAACTTTTTCATCGGCTAATGAACCTGCGCCAAAAAGTTCTGTCTCAGCTGCGTCATCGGGTAAAGCCGCACAACTCAATGTCATAAAAGGCTTCTCACTGCGATCACTTGCTGCATGACATGCGTGTGCTAATAACTCTTTTCCAGTTCCTGTTTCACCAACAATTAACATTGATGAATCAAGCAATGCCATTCGTTTAGCTTCACGAATAACTTTACGCATTGAGCCACTGCTTGCTTGTATACCAGCAAAGTTATTCTCATTAGCTTGTTTGAAAGCACTGATTTGTTGACCAAGGCGAGCTTCTGATTTCAAAATCAATACCGCCCCCGCTAAAACAGGTACATCACTCTCGTCTGTCACATGAATAGGCATGATATCTGCCACAAAGTCATCATCTTGAAATTTTAAACGTCGAGTTTGTGCAAGGACCTCATCTGAGTCTAACCAACGGCTGAAATTAAAGCCTTTCAGCCAATTACTGATGTTGTCACCTATAATCTCTTCTTCTTTACTCCCCATAATAGCTGCGGCAACTGTATTGGTAATGCGGATATCGCCTTTTGCATCAATAGAGATAAATGGATCTGGGAATGTCTTAATTAATGTAGCTAATTCATTACGTTCGCGTTCAGAAGGCATGAATGGAGTCGTTTTTACGTCGATGACACCTTCAATCAAACGCAACTGCGGCATAAATGTTTGTAATTCGCTAAACTCTAAATCGGGGATGTTAATAAAAATCTCACCCGGTTGTTTAAGTTCAATACCGCGTAGGTTGATTTTATGTTCAACAAATATCTCTAGTACTTCCTGTGCAATACCTACTCGATCATGACAGACAATTTCTAAACGCATTAACCTTACCTTTAACTAGCTATATGTGACTGACTCTATTGTAAACTAATTTGTACAACAAAAAAAAGCCCCCTAAGGTAGGAGGCTGTTATTATCTAATGTAAGTAAATATTACAAAAGCTTATCCGTTTTAGCGGCACAAATAAAATCATTGCGATGTAGCCCTTTAATAGCATGCGTCCACCAAGTAATTTTAACTTTCCCCCACTCTAATAAAATGGCAGGATGATGAAATTCCTCTTCTGCTAATTCTGACACTTTATTTGCAAATGCCCATGATAATTTATAGTTCTTGAATTTATATTCACGTTCGAGCATCATAACGCCGTTACGCACTTCCGGAATCCAGTCAGGTATTTGTGACATTAATGCCGGTAACTCTTCATCACTAACTTGTGGCGCACCTACTTGGCATGCTTCACATTTTTGTACAGATAATTGATCAGTCATACTATTTCCTTAACTTACTTTTTTAATTTCTTTTGCGGGGAATCTGGCTGGATGTATACCTAATGCTTGCGCTTGTTCAACCATTTCCATAATTTCAGATATTTCGTGCTTTCTTAATTCGTCTAAATCACTTACTTTTTCAAGCGTGTAATAAATTGGTTGCATGATATCTATTCTATAAGGCGTTCTTAATACGTCAAGAATATTAAGCTTTTCACGAACAACGATTTCACTTTCTGTAGCGTGGTGTGTTTCACTTGGCGATGAGAGAATTCCACCTCCATAGATTTTAACGCCTTCAGGTGTATTAAGAAGACCAAATTCCACGGTAAACCAATATAAACGCGCTAAGAATACTCGTTGTTCTTTCGTCGCATTCAACCCCATTTTTCCATAAGCTTCAGTGTAATCAGCAAATGATTGATTGGTCAATAATGGACAATGCCCAAATATTTCATGAAAAATATCAGGTTCTTGTAAATAATCGAGTTCTTCTCTCGTGCGAATAAAAGTCGCTACGGGAAATTTTTTCTCCGACAGTAATTTAAAAAATGCACCAAAGCCAATAAGTGCTGGTACTGGCTCACATTGCCAGCCAGTAGTTTCTTTCAAAACTTTACTGACTTCATCAAGTTGTGGAATACGGTCTTGTGGTAAATTCAATAATTTTGAACCTAACTTGTATTCGTCACATGCCTTTTCTTCAACACACTTTAGTTGACGTGAAATTAGCTCTTTCCAAACACTATTCTCTTCATCAGTCCATTGAATGTAGCCATTTTCATCAGCAACTTTCGAAATATATTTCGTCGCCTTTCCCATGTTATTACCTTGTTTTAATTATGCATGGTCCACGTTGTGGTTACCACATTAGCTGCATTGATAATAAAACAAGCATGGAGTGAAAAGCACGAAACGCCAATCGGCTACTTTTCATACAGATACGGATACCGTATAGAAACAATTACATTAACGTAAACAAAACAACAAACTACCATTAAATCAATAGGATAAAACAGTAGTTTATTCATATATATAGACGAGATATATTATTTAATAAGAAGTGCTTTAACTTGTCCCAGTATTTTCTTTCTCACTTGCGCAATTCTGGGCGTATTTTCTTCAAAGGGTATCGGGCGACATAGCTTAATTGTTTGAATGCCTAAACGTGCAGTTAACATTCCCGCGCCAAGCCCTTGCGCCATTCGAGCAGATAACTTCCCAAGTAACTCTGCACCAACCAAGTCGGCCCCTAAGTCTATAACGAGCTCACTTGCACCTGCGTAAGCCATATTTACAAAAACTTGCTTAATCAGTTTTATACGACTCCAATAACCTATTTTCAAACCATATAGGCCCGCTATTTTATCGATCATTCTTAAGTTTCGCCAAAACATTAATAACATATCAACTAACGCAATAGGGCTTAATGCAACTAAAACTACAGCCTCTGTAGAAAATTTTGCAACTTCAGCTAGGACTTTTTCATCCACTACAGTTAAAACTTCCCGCGAGTAAAGTTTCAGTAATTCCTCATCAGTGTATTCATCTTTTGCTAAACTCTGCCAATTTTGTTCGTGCTCCGACATTAAATCACAGGGTAAATTTGCAGAGATACTTTCACATAATGCTTTTACATCCACTTTATTTCGATGACCAAGCTCAGGAGCAAATATATTTTTAGCCTTGTTTTGCGTTTTTTGTTGCCGTTTAAATTGTCTTAACGCTGAAAATTCACGCCAAGCTATTGAACCAACAAAACCGGAAAGTCCAACAAGTAAAACACCATACATTGAGGCTAGAATGGGTGATTGAGTAAATCCTTGTTGAAAAAAAGTAAAGGTTTCAACAGCGACTACCGCTGAAAAAACGCCGCCTATAATTCGCCATAACCAAGGTGTTTTTTTCTTTTCAGTTCGGTTATTATCGAACAAAGACTGTTCGGCCGACGACGTTGACAAATCTTGCTCTTGCCAGTCTTCATTACCGACAATAATTTGTTGCCCACTAGCCGGTAACTCATCACTTTCTATTTTTAATTCATCATTTTCAAAAAGAATTTGTTGCTGATACTTTTCGTCAAATTCACTCATTTCATTTTATCTCCAAGCAAAAACTGCATAACTTGATCCATTCTTAAATGAGGCAAACACTCATGTTGCCCTATCGATTCGAGCGGTAAAAACTTAATGTAATTGAACGCTTCTTTTTGCCAAAACTCTTGTTCTGGTAATTTATTAGGTACGGTACCTGGGAATACAGTGATCAGTTCATGATTATCTGAGCGCTTTCCCTTTATCACAGGAATAACTTGCCCTTTATAATTACTCTTTCCTGATAGCGTTGCCTTTACTGAGGCAAGCGACAGTGTTTTCATTTTAATCACATCATAATTCAGATGGTGCTGCGTTTGGTAAACGAGTTGATCGAATAAAGACGCTAGGTTTTTATGCTGCTCCGGCGTGACGTGATCGGCTTTAGTCGCTGCAAATAATAATTTGTCAATTTTAGGAGAGAACAACCGGGAGAATAAACTGCTCTGACCATAGCTAAAACTTTGCATGATCATCGTCATTGCCATTTTTAAATCAGCAAAACTTTCAGGTCCATTGTTTAAGGGCGTTAAGCAATCTGCTAGTACAATTTGTCGGTCAAAGTGAGTAAAGTGTTCTTTATAGAAAGCTTTAACGACTCTCTCTTTATACGCTATAAACCTAGCTCTTAACATACCAATAAAGCTCTCATCACTAGCATTCTGATACGCCTCTTTATCGAGTTGGTCAAAATTTGTGAATGGGAAAAACTGCAATATGGGGGCATCCTCTAACTCTCCGGGCAAAATAAAACGTCCTGGTTGTATAACAGACATGCCTAATTCATGACGAAAATGTAAAAGAAGTTCAGTGTATTCTTGTGACATATCGGCAAGTACTTGTTCATCCGCAGCTTCAAAAGGATTCATAGCATTAACTTTTTCAACAAACGTTTTAGCTATCGCCTCTCTTGGGGCAATAGCTAACAAATCACTTGTCTGTTTTGACCACTCTTCGAATGTTTGATTTAACATAGGTAAATCAAGTAACCACTCACCTGGGTAATCTGTAATATCTACATACAAGGTAGCGACATCACTGGCATACTTCAATAATGAATCTTTGGGTTTATAACGTATAGCTAAACGCATTTCACTAATGCCATGGGTCGGTTCTGGCCATGAGGGCTGAGCTTGAGAAAAAGCAGAGATAGCACCGTCATATTCGAATCGGCCAATATGTAAATGTTTTTGCGGCACTCGTTTGGCTGCAATAAAACGGCCCTGATGCACAACATTGAAAAATCCTAATTGAGAACTATTTCCTTCATTAACAAGCTGGTTAACCAATGAAGTGATAAAAGCTGTTTTCCCACTACGACTAAGCCCTGTAACGGCGAGAGTAACGTGTTGGTCAAGCGTTCGATTAAGTATGTCATTCGCTTTTTGTTTAAATTTGTTAAGCTTTTTTTTGTTGATGAATGCCATGATTTCTCTTGTAATGAAAGTTAACCTTAGGCAATGAACTTGCCTAATACTACTATATTACATTGTTATATTTAATTAGGAAAACAAGTGATTGACTTGAATATTATCAGTTTTATGATAATAGCAAATATGATCCTGCATTTGCTTAATACCGTTCATCCTGAACATTCGGCGTTCCTTGCCATCCATGGCATCACGACATTGCCTACATGGATGTAGGTACTTATGATTTGCCTGGAGCAAAAATCATGACCGTTCATCCTGAACATAAAAAAGCGGCAAAAGCCGCTTTCTTTTAGATCATTATGTCTACAGTTTGTTAATTTCTCTCGACACCGTAAATTCAGGTGAGGTAACATAATGTTCCATTTGTCTTAATTCTCTTTCAAGCGATTTAAACTTACGTCTAATATCATGAAAAGCCTGCTTAGGCGGCTCACCCGCTTGCCAAATCCGTGACTTAACTTTTATAGACTCAGATGAAAGGTTATCTTCTGACTGTTTAGCTTCAGCTGAATATTGAGAGTTTGTTTGCTGATTTTTTTTATTAAGTGCACCAGGTTTTTTATCTAAAATAAACCATGCTGCAATATATATAACAATAAACCAGCCCATCCCCAGTAGAACACCTGAAACAACCAAGATACGAACTAACCATGTTTCCCAACCAAAATAATCAGCTAAACCAGCACAGACACCGGCAATTTTTCCTTGACTCGCGTTTCGGTACAATTCACCACGGCGTTTGTTTCTCATACTTTACTCCTCCACTCGGGCGTCTCCGCATCTAAAATGGCTTCCAGGGTTTTAATTCTATCGGTCATCTTGTCAGCTAACTCTGATAGTTCTGATAATTGAGTGTATTCTTCTTCACTAAAACCCTGACTTATTTGGCGTTTACTACGATAATGCAATATCAGCCAAATAGGGGCAACCAGTAACATAAAAATGATGACGGGAACCATAATAAGTTCTTCCACGAAACTTCTCCTTAATATTTATCTAATACGTAATTTCGGCTATTTTGTTTTTTTATCTGATTTAATTTTAGCCTTTAATTGCGCTAATTCATCATCAATGTTTGCATCGTCTTCTAAGTCTGCAATTTCGTCAGCTAATGACTTACTGCCTAAATCGAATGATTCAACTTGTGCTTCAATATCATCAATTTTCCGTTCATAGCTATCGAAACGACTAAGAGCATCGTTAACACGGTCGCTATCAATATTCTTTTTCACTTTCAAACGAGAATTTGCGGTTTTCTCTCTCATGATAATAGCTTTTTGACGTGCTTTGGCATCTGCGAGTTTTTCTTGAAGTTGAGTTATTTCGTCTTGCAACTTCGCGATATGGTCATCCACATTATCTAATTCACTCATTAATGACGCTGCACTTTCAGCACATTTCTTTTTTTCTATTAATGCAGCTCTAGCTAAGTCTTCACGTCCTTTACTCAGCGCTAACTCTGCTTTCTCTTGCCATAATTGCTCATCCTTTTCAAAACGTATGGCTTGGCGAGCTAGATTTTTTTTATCCGCTAATGTTTTCGCCGACGATGAACGTACCTCAACTAAGGTATCTTCCATTTCTTGAATGATCAAACGTACCATTTTTGCTGGATCTTCTGCTTTGTCTAGAAGGTTATTAATATTAGAATTTATAATATCTGTAAACCTAGAAAAAATACCCATAATTACTTCCTCATTCAATTATTTTATTTAAAATTACTGATAAACATTATTCACGTTCTAAGCCAAGTTGATTTTACTTACTTAACAAGCTGTTTTAAATAACTTTATTATAATTTAAAAAAACACTTCAATCCGACTGAGTAATAAAATACACTATTTGTTAGTGAAATAAACCAATTATTAGGTTCAGTAATGTCTCGTTTTAACCAAAAAGATAACCTTCTTGGACAAGCAAATAATTTTCTTGAAGTTTTAGAGCAGGTTTCTCAAATAGCTCCTTTAAGTAAACCCGTGCTTATTATTGGTGAACGCGGTACAGGTAAAGAGTTAATTGCCGCTAGACTTCACTACTTATCTAAACGTTGGGATCAAAGTTATTTAAAGTTAAATTGTGCTGCATTAAACGAGAATTTATTAGAAACAGAACTCTTTGGTTACGACAGCGGAGCTTTCACGGGGGCTAGTAAGCGCCATGAAGGTCGATTTGAACGCGCAGATAATGGCACTTTGTTTCTTGATGAAATTGCAAATACTTCAGGTCTGATTCAAGAAAAATTGTTGAGAGTTGTTGAGTATGGTGAGTTTGAACGTGTTGGTGGCTCTAGAACCATTAAAACCAATGTGCGTTTAGTCGCCGCAACAAATGAAGATTTACCCTCTTTAGCTGACGCTGGTGAATTTAGGGCTGACTTGCTTGATCGTCTAGCCTTTGATGTTATAACACTGCCCCCATTAAGAGAACGTATTGATGACATTTTAATGTTGGCAGAAAGTTTTGCTATCAATATGGCTCGTGAATTAGAGTTCGAATTATTTAGCGGTTTTACAGAAAAAGCAAAACGTTCGATGCTTGAGTATCATTGGCCGGGCAATATTCGTGAATTGAAGAACGTTGTAGAACGCAGTGTCTACCGCTGTAACAATCCACATTTACCTGTTCATAATTTGGTTATAGATCCCTTTGAATCACCTTACAGACCGACACAGCGAACAAAAACAGCGGACAGAGTGATAATGGCCACTCCACCAACATCTTCAACCGATATTACTGAAGATAAGCTTCAAGAGATTGTCCAACAAATAAACCCCGTACAAAAAGCTGTAGAGTTTCCATTATCATTAAAGGAGTTATCGCAAGATTATGAAATTGAACTTATTCAGTCTGCTTTAGAAAATTGCCAATATAATCAAAAGAAAACAGCTGATGCCCTTGAGTTGACCTATCATCAATTAAGAGGTTATCTAAAAAAATATAACTTATTGGACACTAACTCGCTAGAAAACTCGATTGAAGAAGGCTAACAAGGCTATATGTTGATGAAGTATTTCCAGCCAAAACAGTTAAAGTCGATATTGTTGCTTTTTAGTTTATGGTTTTTAGTTGCCTGTGATGGCGAAAATAACCAATCGTTAAGTGAAAATAGCATTATCTATTGCTCTGAGGGCTCCCCTGAAAGCTTTAATCCTCAGACAGTTTCTTCTGGTACCACGATTGATGCAACTTCAAACCAACTGTATAACCGCTTAATTTCATATAAAGGTGAACAAAATAGCATTGCACCTTCATTAGCTAAGTCATGGCACGTAACTAGTGATGGTAAGATGATTACCTTTTACTTAAGAAAAAATGTCGCGTTCCATCAAACCAACTATTTTACCCCAACACGCTTTTTCAATGCTGATGATGTGCTGTTTAGTTTTAATAGAATATTGTCATTAGATCACCCTTACCATCATGTTTCTGGTGGCAAGTACCCTTTCTTCCAAAGTGTTAATTTTTCATCTGTTGTCGACAGCATTGAAAAAATAAACGAATACACTATTCGCTTTAAATTGAAATATGCTGATAGCTCAATATTAGCGAATTTAGCCAGTGACTTTGCTGTTATTTTGTCTGAAGAATATGCCAACAACTTAGCCCTTAAAAACCAACAATACAAAATAGACACATCACCGATTGGTACGGGACCTTTTAAATTAAAAGAATATCGCCCTGGTGCTTTTATTCGCTTTGCTCCACATAAAAATTACTGGCAAAAAGACATAGGTATTGAACAACTTATTTTTGATATAACGACAAGTAATACAGGTAGATTGACTAAATTACTCGCCGGTGAGTGCGATGTTATTGCTTTTCCTATTGCTCATGAGAAAATAGAAAGTAAACCCGCATTATTGCTTGAAGAAGTTACTTCGTTTAACGTAGCTTATTTAGGTTTTAATACGAAAAAGCCTCCTTTTAATAACATAAAAGTTCGACAGGCCGTTGCCCTTGCCTTAAATAAAAAAGCGATTATCGACACGGTTTACCGTGGAAATGCAGATATAGCACATAGTTTATTACCCACAACTTCTTGGGCCTATAATAAAAATACTTTACCGCAAACGTTCAATGTACAAAGAGCAAAAGCATTGCTGGCTGACTCGGGCTTTTCTCAAGGTTTTACGATGAATTTATGGGCCTTGCCTGTACAGCGAGCTTATAACCCTGATGCAGTTACCATGGCTAAGTTAATTCAAGCCAATTTAAAGAAAATAGGCATTGATGTTGTCATTGAAAACTCGCTAGATATGGGGACTTTTCTCGACCTTTTGTCCAGAGGAGAACACCAAAGTGTTTTACTGGGCTGGTCAGCAGATCATCCGGATCCTGATAATTTTTTTACTCCGTTATTAAGTTGTTCTGCCGCATTAAGCGGTAACAATAGAACATTTTGGTGTAATGAAGAGTTTGATAACGCAATAAAGCAAGCATTAAAAACTAAAAATAATAGTCAGCGGAAAATATTTTATAGCAAAGCACTCGCTATTATTGCTGCTGAAGTGCCTTTAATACCTATTGCACACTCAAAGCGTTTCCAGGCAAGACATAGTAATGTTTCGGGAAAGCTACTCTCCCCTTTTGGTGGTATTGATTTTAGTGAGGTAAGTAAAAACTAATATGTTGATATTTAGCTTACGCCGCCTCAATTTATTTATTTTCACTATGTTTTTACTGAGCTTATTATCTTTTAGTCTCAGTTTTTTATTTCCTGGTGATCAGCTGATAAATATTTCAGGGCAAATCAATGCAACTCAAGAACAACTTGCCATATTAGCAGAGCAATACCAAAGCCAAGCGAATATATTTCAGCAATATTTCGCCTACATGGATAAACTTCTTCAAGGTGATTTCGGCCTTTCAATGGCGAGTCAACAGCCGATAAGTACAGAAATCATTAGTTTCTTACCTGCAACCATAGAGTTATCTATTGTAGCTTTATTACTCGCTATGATGGTCGGTATTCCTATTGGTTTTATTGCCGCGATTTATCACCGAAAAATGGCAGACAACGTAATTTTAAGTATCTCAATGATCGGCTATTCTATTCCGGTTTTTTGGTTAGGTTTACTGGCTATTCTCATTTTTTCGATTCAATTAGGTTGGTTACCCTCAGCAGGTCAAATCAGCTTGTTGTATGAAATTGAACCTGTTACTGGCATTCAGTTTATTGATATTTTATTGAGTAGTAGCCCTTATAAATGGCAAGCATTTCAAAATGCCAGTAGTCATATATTTTTACCTGCTTGCGTTATTGCACTTGCCCCGGCTACTATTTTTGTCCGTTTAGCGAGAACCGCCATGATGGATGTTCTCGACAGCCAATATATTCGTGCGGCAAAGGCAAAAGGATTAAGTTTCTGGCAAATGATATATCACCATGCAATACGCAATGCCATGGTTCATGTTATTCGAGATGTAGGCTTACAATTCGCGAACTTAGTGACTTTAGCTATGGTTACAGAAGTTATTTTTAGTTGGCCGGGCATAGGGCGTTGGTTAATTGAAAGTATTTCTCAGCGCGATTACACAGCCATTCACGGCGGCTTACTTGCGTTGTCTAGTTTTATTTTTGTCGTTCATATAATAACTGACTTTATTTATGCTGCACTCAACCCATTAGCAAGAGAGAACAAGCATGGCTCGTGATAAAATATATTCAGAAGAAGAGTTCCCTTCTCCATTATTACAGCTTTGGTATAACTTTAAACAAACCCCTGTGGTAATGATTGGTTTTAGTTGTTTTTTATTTCTAACGCTTCTTGCTATATTTTCCCCATTATTAACACCTTATACGTCAGTTGAAAATAATTTATCGTTTTTATTACTGCCCCCTGCATGGCACAGCGATGGTAATGTCAGCTTTTTACTCGGCACCGACAATTTAGGCCGAGATATGTTATCTCGTTTAATTCACGGAACTTCACTCACTTTTGGCCTTAGCTTTATTGTTGTACTTATTTCATTAGTGATAGGTGTTCTTATCGGCTCTATTTCTGCGCTGACCTCGGGTATAAAATCAAGCTTTTTAAATCATTTTCTTGATGTAATTTTATCTATCCCTTCGTTATTACTTGCCATCGTTATTGTTGCGATATTAGGACCAGGGCTTAGTAATACGCTATGGGCCATTATCATGGTATTGATCCCGCAGTTTGTGCATATTACTCGTAATGCCGTTACGGAAGAATTTCAGAAAGATTATGTATTAGCTTCCAGACTTGACGGCGCTAGTTCATTAAGAATATTACACTATTCCGTCTTCCCTAATATTGTTGAAAAATTGATTAGCCAAGCAACTTTGGCGCAATCAGCGGCAATATTAGATATTGCCGCTTTGGGTTTTCTTGGTTTGGGAGCACAAATCCCCATGCCAGAATGGGGCGCGATGCTAAAAAGTGGCATCGACTTATTTTATATCGCTCCTTGGACTGTTTATTTACCGGGCTTGGCAATACTTTTTTCGGTTGTTGCCACTAACTTAGTTGGTGAAGGTATGAGACACGCGTTAAAAATGCGTAAGGAAGTCTAATGAACTTACTAGACATTCGGAATTTGTCCATAGTATTAAAGTCAGAAACTAACCCTATTTTAGCCGTCGATCGAGTCAGCCTAACCATGAAAGAAGGTGAAGTGCGTGGTTTAGTGGGAGAGTCAGGTTCAGGGAAGTCTTTACTTGCTCAAGCTATTATTGGCGTGCTTGATGATAAATGGCAAGTCGATGCCGATAGATTTCATTGGCGCGGGCAAGATCTAATGCGCATGACACTTGATGAACGAAAAGCGATTATATCAAAAGATGTCGCCATGATTTTCCAAGAGCCTATGGCCTGTTTAGATCCAACAATGACCATAGGAGAACAACTCGCAGAAGCAGTTGATTGCGATCAATTAAGCGGGTATTTTTGGCAAAAGACCCAACAACGTAAAGAAGCTGCCGTTGGTTTATTACATAAAGTAGGGATTAAAACGCATAAGATTTGTTTGAATAAGTATCCACATCAACTTACCGAAGCACTGTGCCAACGCGTGATGATAGCGATGGCACTCGCAAAACGCCCTATTTTATTAATTGCCGATGAACCCACTGCGGCAATGGAGAGTACCAATCAGGGACAAATATTTCGCTTGTTAGCAAGTTTAAATCAGTTAAAGAACATGTCGATATTACTGATCAGTCACGATTTAGAAAATGTTACGCATTGGACCAATACCATTACGGTTATGTATAGTGGACAATTTGTTGAAGCAGGTACAACCAAACAAATATTTGAGCAACCTTTTCATCCCTATACCCGAGCCTTAGTTGATAGTAGCCCAAAAGCTAATATGGGCTTACCGACAAAATCTCGTTTATCCGCATTGCCAGGTAGTATTCCAATTTTGCAACATTTACCTATCGGCTGTCGTTTAGGCCCAAGATGTCCTAGAGCACAACAAGAATGTGTTATAGCGCCTAAAGTTAAGAACTCTCATGGTCATCAATTTAGTTGTCACTTTTCATTAATGGGAAGTTATTAATATGTCATCTTTATTGCAAGTGAGTAATTTGAGTAAATCATTTAAGTTAAGCCGAAATTGGTTTAATCAAAAAACATTTACGGCGCTAGAGCCAATTTCTTTCGAGGTTCAGGCACATCAAACTTTAGCCATTGTTGGTGAAACAGGTTCGGGAAAATCTACGCTGGCCAAGTTACTCGTCGGTGCTGAACTACCTACCACAGGTCATATAAAGCTGAATGGTCAAACGTTGCAACCTGGCAATTTTAAGCAAAGGTGTCAGCATGTTCGAATGATTTTTCAAGACTCTGGTACCACTTTAAATCCAAGTTTAACCATTAGCCAATTACTTGATGAACCTTTGCAATTAAATACTGACTTAACTGATGAAGGTCGTAATCTGCTGATCCGAGAAACATTACAAAAAGTTGGCTTGTTAGCTGAACACATGAGCTTTTATCCTCATATGTTTTCTGGCGGGCAAAAACAGCGAATATCTTTAGCACGTGCCATTATTTTAAAACCTCAAGTAATCATTTTAGATGAAGCCCTTGCTTCACTTGACCCCTCTTTACGTTCTCAAATGATCAACCTGTTACTTGATCTACAGCAACAGATGGGTCTTGCCTATATCTTAATTTCTCATAACTTAGGCATTGTTCGTCACTTCAGCGATAAAATCATGGTGCTTTGTAATGGCCAAGTAATGGAAATGGGCGATACCTTAAACATTTTAAATCAACCTAAACATCAATACACTAAAAAGCTCATTATGAGCCAAAGGTTCCAACTGTCACATCGTTAAGTATATAGAATACTCTCTTTGATAATTAACATGTCAAGCATCAACTTGATATACAACATGGGTTTGCAACAGATATAATTAATTACACGGTTCAATTAAAAACATTCAATACGTTGAATTAACAATACAAAATGGTGGTAACTATGAATACAAAAGTCACAGCAACTGTTTATCCCTTTAGCGCGCTAAATATCAAAAATGAAAATATTGAGCTAAAAGGTTATCAGGGTAAAGTTTTACTTATCGTTAATACGGCAAGTGCTTGTGGGTTCACACCACAGTATGAAGGTTTACAGTTACTTTACACAGACCTTCAAGCACAAGGATTAGAGGTGTTAGCTTTTCCATGTAACCAATTTAAGCAGCAAGAAAAAGGCAATAACAATGAAATACAAGAGTTCTGTGACTTAAGGTTTAATATAAAATTCCCACTATTTGATAAAGTTGACGTTAATGGTGACAATGCTCACCCACTGTTCACCTTCTTAAAATCTCAAGCGCCAGGAATTTTAGGGTCAAAAAGTATTAAGTGGAATTTCACAAAATTCTTAGTCAATAAACAAGGTCAAGTTGTTAAACGATATGCGCCCACCACTAAACCTGAAAACATAAAAGCAGACATTGAAAAGTTGCTCAACGCTGAATAAAGTAGCGCAGTAAAGCTCAATTGAATAAAAAGCTATTGATAATCATTATCATTTAGATTACCATGGCGCTATTATTTATTACTGAGCTTTACCTTATGTACGTATGCATTTGTCATGGCGTTACCGATAGTCAAATTGAAGCTGCCATCGATGATGGAGCAACAACCATGCGCATGATATCTGAAGAGCTTAACGTTGGTAACCAATGTGGACAATGCTGTTCATGTGCAAAAAAGATATTAAACACTAAATTGATCAATATTGCCGAAGCACAACCTGCTGTTGCTTAAGTTTGATAACCCTTCTATATACGTAAATCCATCAAACTAAACTAACAAGAATGAAAGTAATTATCATTCATGTTTACTTATTTAATATCAATCTATTAAGCACCTTTATAGATTTTTTTAATCTTTCCTCCTTTCTTCAAAGCTACCTATATTTAAGTGATGTTTATTTGAATATGGAGGTATTATGAAAGGTAAAATAAATATTTTAGCTGTATTAAATCAAATACTCACTCAAGAGCTTAGTTCAATAAATCAATATTTTTTGCATGCGAGAATGTTTAAAAATTGGGGATTAGACGGGCTAGATGAAAAGTCCTATAAAAAATCAATAAAAGACATGAAACAAGCTGATGATATTATCGAAAGAATTCTCTTTCTCGAAGGTCTACCTAATTTACAGCAGCTTGCAAAACTTAGAATAGGTGAGCATGCCGCAGAAATGTTGCAATGCGACCTAGACTTTGAAACCGATCATATCGCTAATTTACGTAAGGCTGTAGCTCTTTGTGAGTCTGAAGAAGATTATATCAGCAGAGAACTACTTGAAAATAGACTAAATGCAGAAGAGGACCATGTTGATTGGATAGAGGCACAACAGCTACTTATCACAAATATTGGCATTGAAAACTATCTACAATCTATGATGGAGGAAGATTAACATGCAAGGTAAACAGTTAGTTATCGACCAACTAAATAAGCAATTAACCCTTGAGTTAACATCAATGGATCAATACTTAGCTCATTCAAAAATTTACGAAGACTGGGGTATAAATAAACTCCATGAAAAACTGTCGCATGAATATGAAGAAGAGCTTGGTCATGCGAAACGCTTAGCTGAGCGGATTTTATTTTTAGAAGGCCACGCCGATACTGTATCTAGAGAAAAAGTAAACATAGGTACTAACGTAAAAGAAATGCTGGCGAATGATTTAGAGGCAGAACGGATTGTTGCTGAAAGCCTGCGTAAAATAATTGGTATTTGTGAGCAAGAGCAAGATTACATTAGCCGGTCGATTCTTGAAGACCTACTTGATGATACAGAGATGGATCATATTTATTGGCTTGAACAGCATTTAGGGTTAATCGATAAAATAGGATTGCAAAACTATATTCAATCACAAATGTAGTTGAATATTTTTCACTAGGTTATCTGTTAAAAAGCCGGAATAATTCCGGCTTTTATGTTTTTTATTTTATAACTTTATTTAGCCATAGCTACTTTCAATAATTGCAAATTTTTAACAATATCTTCCGCGGCAGTTTTCGGATTTATATCCTCATCTATTTTTAATATCTTTCCTTCTTTCGAGATATAAAAAGTGACTCTGCTGGCAACCCGTACAAAATTCAAAACATCATAGGCTTTAGCAGTATCTTTCGTTGGGTCACTAAGCATGGGGAAATCGGCCCCAGTTTTTTTAGCAAAGTCTCTATTGTCATCTAACGGGTCGACACTGGCCATAAAATAACTCGCGTTATACTCTCTAATTAAATGCCCCTTATCTACCAGTGATTTACATTCGATAGTACAACCTCGGGTATTAGCCATTGGATACCAAGCTAAAACGATCGCTTGCTTGCCCTTATAATCACTAAGTTGATAATAGTCACCCGTAGTTGCCTGCAACTTAAAATCAGGAGCTTTATCGCCTACTTTTAAGTCTGTAGCGAATAAACTAAAGCTAGTAAATAATGCGAATAGTGTGCAAGTGATTGTTGAGATTTTTTTCATCAGAATTACCTTTTAGAGGATGAGTTTTTTGGTATTTAAAATTAATTATGACCGTATTTTAGATAGCTTAACCTTTAGCTAACAGGCTATCTAACCAACGTGTTGGTAATATTCGTTTGAACACGGCAAAAAGTTTAGTTGGTACCGTAATTCTATATCTTATTTTAGGCCGTTTACTTTCTAATGCTTGGATCAATGCTTTCGTTACATCTTTTGGTTCTAGCGTAAACTTAGCATTCGAGGTTTTACTGGTTAACCTTTCTACTTGCTGTTGGTATTGAGCCTTATGCACACTGTTATCACTATCAATATGTTCTTTAAACGCACTCAACGCGTTAGCACGAAATTGGGTATTAATAGGACCTGGTTGCAACAAAACTACCGCTATGTTCGCTGATTTCAATTCTAACCTTAGTGTATCGGTTAATCCTTCAAGCGCATATTTAGAAGCATTATACGCACCGCGATAAGCCATAGAAACAAAGCCGAGAACAGAACTGCATTGAATAATACGTCCATGGCCTTGTTGACGCATAATCGGAATAATGTGTTTGGTTAGTTCATGCCAACCAAAGACATTGGTTTCAAATTGAATTTTTAATGCTTGAGACGGTAAATCTTCTAAAGCGCCTGGTTGCCCGTATGCACCATTATTAAAGAGAAAGTCTAAAGTACCCCCCGTTGCATTGAGTACAAAAGAAAGCGCTGTTTTGATGCTCTCTGCCTCAGTTAAATCAAGCTGACAGGCAAGTAAGCCTTTTTTTTGCAACATTAGTACATCCGCTTGCTTTCGAGCAGTTGCAAACACTTGATAACCTCTCAACTGTAACGTCAAGGCAGCATCTAAACCAATACCACTCGAGCAACCTGTAATTAAAATAGATTTTTTCACGTTTTTATTTTTACCTTATCGCTCTATTGTTCGTTATTTTATCAGTATATCGTTTTCTAGTGCTTGAAGTCCCCCGATAAAGTAAAATCAGTAGAACATAGGTTTAGAATATATTTTTGGCCCTATCATTTATTAACCACGTAATAATCGACAAGCTTGCATGGTATAATTTTCATCCAATAATTGAACGAGTAATACATCATTTGAAAGATTGTAATCAATGCGGTAAATGCTGTATTAAATACGGTGATGGCGGAATTGAAGCATCGAGTGAAGACATTGAGATGTGGGAAATTTTTCGACCGCATATTCATGAATATGTTATCAAAGATAAAATTTGGTTTAGCCCAGAAACAGGCAAGCAATTATCACAGTGCCCATTTTTAGAAAAGATGCCAAATCAGGCAACATCAGAACAAGTCAAATATACCTGTGCAATTTATCTCGACCGTCCAGAAGATTGTCGTCTTTACCCGAGTAATATCGCTGAAATGGTAAGGGACGAATGTGAAATGATTGAAGTTATAGACTTGACTCATCCCAAACAAGCACAGTTAAAGCTCGACGATTTATTGAGTGACAGTCGCTCCTAGAGAAGCAGGAGATATCCTGTCTTTATTCTCCCCCATTAACTAATAATACAAGCTGACTTCTTTATTTTGGTAATACTTTGTTACAGAGTCTTTAAAATGAATTTGTATAAACCTAGGTCATTTTTAAAATGTTGAACCTACAATGAATGATGATTATGAAAATATATTAAGGCTTAGCTTATGTTTACTAATTACCCCGCATACACTCAAGCTTCCGGCTTGACTTTATTATTGGTACTTCTTATCAGTCCTGTCTCTGCAAAAAGTAATGCTGAAACTATAAATAACAGCCAAAATATAGATGTGCAATTTCATTCAAAAATATCTTCAGAAAAAAAAGATATGATACGCCGGTGGATTAACCATAGTAGTGACGCGTTAAAATTGGTTTATGGCGAACTCCCTGTTGATCATTTCATTACCAAAATCAAAGCGAGTAAACGAAACTCAGGCGTTGTTCCTTGGGGAGAAGTGAGCCGCAACTATCCTCCAGAGGTGACACTTGTTATTAACCCTACAAGTACCTTAAATGAATTAAAAGCTGATTGGACGATTTATCATGAATTTAGCCATTTACTCATCCCCTATGACGCTGGCGATGCCCGTTGGTTTTCTGAAGGATTAGCCAGTTATTATCAGAATATTATTCAAGCCCGTGCCGGTATGTTCAACGAAAATAAGATGTGGCTAAAGCTTTATCAGGGATTTGAACGCGGTAGAAAAGAGAGTAATTATAATCATCAAAAGTTAAGCTATTTAAGTGATAATATTGATCAAAACCATAGTTATATGCGCATTTATTGGAGTGGCGCGCTATATTGGCTGAAAGCTGATATAGCCTTAAGAAAACTAAAACCCCACTACTCCCTTGATAAAGCATTACATCAATTACAAAAATGTTGTTTTGATCGCTATTTATCGACAGCAGAAATCACCAAACAGCTAGATAAGTTAACTAATAGCACAATTTTCACATCACTATTTGCCGAATTTTCAAAAAGTTATAGCCTACCTGCATATATTAATGAATTGCGTTCTTTAGGAGTAAATCAATATGCAGGACAGATAAAGTTAAAAGATGAAGCGGTGAATAGCCATATAAGACGTGCAATTTATCGAGGGAATCTAGAATAACAAGTCGGTAAAAAACTAAACGGTTAATTTACAGATTATTCTTCAATAGTTTCTTCAATTATTTGCTCACGTTGATAAATGGTATAACGCATCGCATATTTTGCAGCTAAACGATAACAGATATAAGCGATCAAGATCCACACAATGAAATTTTCAGTATTAAATTTATTCGGCCAATAACTAAACCAAATAACGGCTTGTATCATGTTAGTAATAGAGTCAATGATCATAGCAATCAAGGTATCAAAACTAAATAGCGAAATAATATCTTGCCAACCTGTAATGCTAAATAAAAAATTAACCACTTGAGTTAATTCTATAATAATAAAAGTTAACAAAGCAATTAAGCCATAAAAACCACCGCCGAAGGTCACCCATTTAGAGTGTAAAAATAATAAATCTTTTTTGTGTTTTCGCGAGAGTGATGATTGTGTGTTCTTTTTCTTAAAGGCATCTTTAAGTTCAATATCAGTCGATAAATATCCTTTCTGATAAGAAAAGTAGACCATTAAAAAACTAAAGATACCGACGGGTAAACCGACAAATAAAATAGCTCGTAAAATATCTAATAACGTATGCACAGTAGTATTAATTTATTGAGGGAAGGTATTAATTTAAATATAACCGATTGCTTAGGTTAAACATAGCCAGTTAAGTATATATACCCGTTCCACTTCAAGATGCAGATTTCAGTAAGTCGAGAAAGGGTTAGCTACAAGGCATTGATTGAAGAGAATAGTTATTCTCGGCTCTGGCATCCTGCTTCGCTCTACCTCCTCCATCCTTGCAGTCGTATTGTCGAAATCAATAACGCCGGAGATGACCCTTTATCGGCTTGCCCGTAGGGAGCTAAGCTAGAAAAACAGTCCTGCGTTGCACTACTTGATAAGGGAATAACCATTATCTTCATAGTGCGCCTTGATCCGATTTCCTAGCTTAGCTCTGAAACTGTATCTTGAGGTGGAGCGGGTATATTGGCTGAGCGAATAAATGCTTAACTAATGAAAGAAAGGATTATAAATTTATCTTTTGTTCTTAGGCACATAATTTAAAATAGAAACAGGCACGACCTTTTTAACAGGGAAACCTTCAAACTCTTTTCTTTTAATAACGTGTCCTAAGCGACTTTCTATTGCACAAAGGTTTCTAAAGTTGTCTTTTGCAACAAACGAAATAGCTTCACCTGATGCACCAGCTCGACCTGTTCGGCCAATACGGTGAATATAGTCATCAACTTGATCTGGTAAGTCGTAATTAACGACTCGGGTAAGCTCGCCGATATCGAGACCACGTGACGCAATACCTGTAGCAACAAGAAATTTAATTTTTCCCGCTTTAAAATCATTTAACACTTGTTCTCTAACTGCTTGTGTTCTGCCACCATGAATAGACTCAGCGTTAATACCACGCTTTTCTAACTGGCTTACTAATTTAGCTGCACCATGCTTTGTTTCAATAAAAATGAGCGCTTGTTGCCATTTATCTTCGTTAATTAAATGGCTAAGTAATGCTGATTTATTGCCTTTATCAACCGTGATCAACCATTGGTCAATTTTGGGCTTTGACGCACTGTTATTGGCAATTGAAATTTCAGTCGCATTACTAATGGTTCTTTTTGATAAGGCACGTACATCATCAGAAATAGTCGCTGAAAATAGTAAATTTTGACGTTCCAGAGGCAAACGTTCAATAATTTTATTAATATCATCAATAAAGCCCATGTCTAACATGCGGTCGGCTTCATCTAAAACAAGTACTTCGAGTTCATCAAAATGTAAGGCTCGTTGATGAGCCATATCAAGTAATCGACCAGGAGTTGCAACAATAATATCGACACCCCAAATTAGCTTTTGTCTTTGCGGTTCAATGTCAGTGCCGCCATACATTGCCATAGAGCTAAGATTAAGATATTTACCATAGTCTCGAATACTTTGCTCTACTTGTACAGCAAGTTCACGTGTGGGGGTAAGGATCAATGCTCTAATACGTTTACCACGTAATTTTCGGTCGGTATTAAGTTTTTCAAGTATTGGCAATACAAAACTAGCCGTTTTACCGGTACCTGTTTGCGCCGCAGCAACAATATTTTTGCCCGATAAAACAACAGGAATTGCTTTTTTCTGAATAGCTGTTGGCTCGCTATAATCTAAATCAGCAAGCGATTTTAACAGAGGAGCACTTAATCCAAGCGTCGAAAATGGCATGATATTATCCTTGAAGTTGTATCTTCAAGCCTCTGATAAAAGTAGATAGTACTGCATCACTACAATCTCTATAGTGCTTATTATTAACGTTTCTAAAAAATGCACTTAATTCATACTTAGTTAAACTGAGTTCAGCTAACTCAAGCGTAGCAATCACGTCATCGGCCTGCATAGCAAAGGCTATTTTCAGTTTATTGAAAATAGCATTGTTGCTTAAGCTAGTTTCTGCAACAGCTTGCGGCCCTTCCTTCGCGCCTCTTTTTTCTACAATTAAGCCATTGAGGAAGCTTGCCAGTTCTACATCGAGTAATTCTACATAATCTGCTTCATCTTTTTCTTTGAAAAAACAAACAAATTTCTCTGCAGATATGTCACAATTATTTAATTTAAATACAGAACGTGTTTTTTCGTCATCAAAACCAAGTAATGTGGTTACTCGACGAAGAATATCATTGTTTATCATGTGTAGGCCTAGGGATCGTTGTTGAAGTGAACATAACGTAATAGTCATATTCTAAAGGATAGTGAGTATAGCGTACTAGCTTTTAACTCTGGCTAATTCATTTATTAATATATGTACTGAAATGGCTTAATTAAAGATTTAAAAACGTCATTAAAGACGTTTTTAAATCTCAAGACAAGCTAAAAAAGAATTAAGCTCTTTTTTGAACTTGCATTTGGCTATCAAGGTATTCGTCTAACGAGCCTTGGAAATCAATAAGCTTTTTATCTTTTATATCGATAATACGTGTTGCCAAGCTTGAAACAAACTCACGGTCATGGCTAACAAAAATCAACGTTCCTTCAAAGTCTTTAAGCGCATTGTTTAATGCATCTATCGCTTCGATATCCATGTGGTTAGTTGGCTCATCCATAATTAATACATTGATATCTGCCATCATCAAACGACCAAATAACAAGCGGTTCTTTTCACCACCAGAACAGTTACGTGCTTTTTTGTTCGCATCGTCGTCGGTAAAGAGCATACGGCCTAACATGCCACGAACACTTAAGTCATTGTGGCAAGGTCTACGCCATTGTGACATCCATTCCATCAGTGTTAAGTCGTTTTCAAAAAATGAACCACTATCTTGCGGGCAATAACCAACAGAAGCATTTTCAGACCACTTAACAACGCCTTCATAATTATCGAATTCATTCATTAAACAACGTAAGAAGGTGGTTTTACCAACACCGTTTTCACCGATAATCGCTACCTTAGCACCGGCTTCTAGTAATAAGTCGCCGTTTTCAAATAATACTTCGCCATCAAAACCATGCCCTAGGCTCTCAAGTTCTAATGCTTGACGGTGCATTTTTTTACCAGGAGCGAAAGCAATTTTAGGAGTTATTCGGCTTGATGCCTTCACATCATCGAGTTTGATTTTATCCATTTTCTTAGCACGAGAACTTGCTTGTTTCGCTTTTGATGCGTTGGCACCAAAACGGTTAACGAAGTCTTGTAGTTCTGCGATTTCAGCAACTTTTTTATCATTTCCGGCTAACAACTGCTCACGTAATAAAGCTGACTGTGATAAGTAAAACTCATAATTACCAGGGTAAATACGTAATTCACCGTAATCAATATCGGCCATATGAGTACAGACAGAGTTAAGAAAATGTCTGTCATGAGAAATGATAATCATGGTACATTTACGTTTATTCAACTCAGCTTCTAACCAACTGATGGTATGAATGTCCAAGTTGTTGGTAGGCTCATCGAGTAATAAAATATCAGGATTAGCAAACAAGGCTTGTGCAAGTAGCACACGAAGTTTCCAACCAGGAGCGACTTGTTGCATTGAGCCGTAGTGAAATGACTCTTCGATACCTGCTTCTAATAAAATTTCGCCCGCACGACTTTCTGCGGTATAGCCGTCCATTTCAGCAAACTCGCTTTCTAAGTCACCAACACGCATGCCATCGGCTTCACTCATTTCGGCTTGTGCGTAAATAGCATCTCTTTCTTGCTTAACTTTCCATAAAGGCATATCACCCATGATCACAGTATCAATAACATTGTGTTCTTCAAATGCGAATTGATCTTGCCCCAAAGTACTTACTTTGTTGCCTGTGCTTACGGATACGTTGCCTGAGCTTGGAACAAGATCGCCACTAAGTATCTTCATAAATGTAGATTTGCCACAGCCATTTGCGCCAATTAAACCGTAACGGTGACCGTTACCAAATTTAGCCGAAATGTTTTCAAACAAAGGCTCTGCGCCAAATTGCATTGTAATATTAGATGTAGTGATCAAAGAGATATTCCTAAATAATGCTAACTAAAATTGTTAACCAGCAATGGTGAAGATAGCAAAAATAGAAATTTATTTAAGACCATCAAAATAAAGTCGCGCATTATACAGTAATAACTCTAATCTCCCTACCTAATATTAACTTTTATTGGCTATTTTTTCGCCAGCGGCTTTAAATGAATGATTAGTGCTTGATATATTTTAAAATAAAAACAATGACACCCTACTAATCCTGAATCGTATTCTCTTGCAAAACCCTATTTGCTCTAGTAGTTTATTTGCACAATAAAAATAATATATACGAGTATTCCATGTCTATTGATACAATTTATAAAGTCACATTACATCCATTTATTAACGAATCCATTGCTAGCTTAAAGTCTATGACCAGTTTATCGGGTAGTTCAAGCGAAACATTCATGGATAAAGTTGAAGACTTTCGTTTTAAAGGTTATGCCGTTTGTTCAAATATAACGGGCTGTTTAGATGGCGTCATAATGATGCATCATTACCCTGAAACTGCAGTAGCTATTGGTAACTCGGTCTGCCAAAACATGTTTGATGAAAAATACGATTATAGCGAAATAAATGAAGAGCTCAGTAACGCTTTAGCTGAATGGGGTAACACTATTGTTGGTCGTGCCACCGACTTACTGAGTAGAAACAACCTAAACTTTGATTTCTCTAGCCCCTTTTTCATTCATAATTTTGATGACATGGAAAAGTATCTAGAGGACGTTAAAGAAATAGTCACTGTCCCCATTACCGTTGAGGGCGTAGGTCGCTACTATTTTAATTTATTGGTACGTAGTGTTAACTTTCAAACGAGCAATGTTGAAAGAGAGCAGAGCTCTGGCATTTCCAATCCACACAACACACCGTTACCAAAAGACAGTAAAATATTGGTTGTTGACGATAGCTCGATGATAAGAAAAGCACTAAGACGATTTTTAGCAGGCTTAGGTTATGAAAATGTCATTGAAGCTAATGACGGCGTTACCGCTGTAGAGTCGGTAAAAAATGAGGCTCCAGACTTTCTTTTCATGGACGTTGTGATGACTGAAATGAATGGCAACGAAGCATTAAAAAATATTCGAGCGAGTGGCTCAAATGTGCCCGTAGTTATGTTGTCATCAGTCACCGATAAAGGCCTTGTTGATGAATGCCAAGAAAGTGGCGTGTCAGGTTTTATTTTTAAGCCTATCCAAGCGGATAATGGTGCGGCAATAATCAAGGAATATTTGAAAATAGCTTAGGCAAGTATGGTAAAATTTTAATAAAGTACTTTATTATACTGATGAAGTACTTTGTTAATATTAATAACGAATAGGCAGGTTTATAACAAAGTATGACAGATAACACGCTTTCAACAGGCTATGTTTATG
>MAAB01032334.1_pt1 | contig 41122 bp, 27 predicted proteins | sample 1115991 | NCBI WGS metagenome assembly MAAB01 (sample SAMN04961124, study PRJNA320927) | seawater metagenome | isolation source: sample BD02T18 sea water enriched with oil for 18 days | place: USA:Gulf of Mexico | collected 2013-07-27 | reverse complement strand
TCATTAACGTAAGCACCAACATAGATAAAGTAAGCGGGTTTGCGTTTATTTACCCCACGCCATTTATCATTGATGTCAGCAACATCCAATACATTCCACATACTGTTCCAAGGAGTTACTTCTGGGTAACTGTAGACAACAGAGTAATTAAATTGGGGCTTGCTATTCCGCAACTCAGTTGTAGACCGAACCACATCACCATCAGCATTACGTGCCAACGAACCGTTAACCGCTCCTGTTGGACGAGTTAAACTCGCAACCAATTCAGCTTCCTGCTCTGCAACGTCCGGCATAACATTATGTTCGTCAACTGACATTTGCTCAGTCGCTTCTGTTACTGGCATAGCTGATGTCGTTGCCGTTAATTGGCTTAATACATTATCAATCGCCAATACCGCCTCACTTACTTTTAGCTTCACTTGGGCGATAACATCATTCTGCTTATTTATTTCAGGTTCAGCTACTTTATAGGGCGTGATAGTGGACACTGCGTTGTTATATCGCGATGAGACACCACTTCGAGATGCCTTGGGCGAGCGTAATCGATGGTTTTCTCGCTCTAACGCTTCAATCCGTTGTTGTAATGCGTCAAAGCGTCGTAAATAGCTATGTCGTGGCTCCGCTTCAAATTGCCCAACACGAGCTTCACGATGGGCTGTGGGATCCGCTAATTGGGTATACCAGGTACAACCCGCTAATAATGAGGTCAACGCACAAGCGCTCACAATTTTTGACGATGTTTTCAACATAAGGCTTCCAACCATTTCCATAATCCACCTAGTCCCTAAGAAACTAGTACCCACGAACTGTATTTCTCTTATAGAGACTAAAGCTGGTTAAATTTTTCTCAGAAAATGGCAAAATAAATCACAATTTTTTACTTTCTGGTGCCATAAACAGCTCTTTCACAGCACATGCGATAAAAACTGTACAAAGTTTTACGCAGCCATCGTCTTTTTAGGGAATGATCAAGTGCTATGTGAGGCTCAGAGCAAACAATGACAACAAACTTTACTTCTCCAAAAACCTTTATTGCAACTATTTGTGGTGTGGTTGCCATATGCATCAGTGTTCTGGGTAGCGTATTGCTACATCAACAACAGCAATATCAATCAACGCACCTTGCATCCCTCGCTTATTTGGATGCTGCGTTACATGAACTCACGACGTTTACCTCAAAAAGACTGGTTTCAGACGAGAAGAGTTTTCAACGCTTTCGTGAACTAAACAGCTCTATCGTCACCCAATTCCAACGACTAAAATATGGAAATGATTCCCTAGGTGTTTCAGCGCTCACACCAAACGATGATCCTTCAGTGGCTACGCTACTAAGTGATGGAGAGCATCTCCTGACAGGGTTCGGCAAATTGATTCAGTCTCGACAAGACATCAATCAGTACCGCCAATACAACCAGCGGCTGCTATCTGAGGCAAATGGCTTGGTACAGGCAACAGAAGCTATTTCATCTGCCAGTGAACAACAATCCCTCTCTAGCTCTCAAATGAAGGCGCTTGGTGAATTAACCCTTCTCGCCAAAGCGCAGCAGTACGGCATACAACTATCCTTGTTATCGGTGGAGACCAATGCTGAGTCACTTATTCGCAGTAGCAAAACACGGCAACAACATGCTCAATCCCTCATTCAACAACTAACCGCAAGCAATACACAACTCGCTAATCCGGTGTTACGACGCATGATCGTTAATATCTCTGATCAATTAAGTCAGCATCTCAACACGGTATTATCACTATCCAACGCGACAAATAATTATGATGTGCTTGAAAAGAACCTAAAAATGCTCGCATCTACCGTAAAAACCTTGATAACCAGTGTAAACGGGGCAAGTGATAGTCTTTCAGGTGGATCCTATATGGCTCAACTGACCGTAACGCTGGGAGCAGTGGCAGCCTGTTTAGGTTTCTTTTTTACTGGGCTATGGATAAAAGAAGAACGCATCGTGAAAAACAGAGCAACTGAGGCAGCTACCAACGCGAAGAAACAACAGCCCTCATTAGAATACAGCAACACCAACAACACAGGTAAACCTAACGAAAACACTCAACAACGCAAACAAATTATCACTGAAAAAAACCAGCTTATCCACGATATTCAACCCATTGTTGACGGTGTATTTTATGTGGATGCCAATGAGAATGCTGAAACAACAGGGGAAGTCGCAAAAGCGTTTAATGCCGCTCGACGCTCTATCGTTAAACGATTGCAGCTAGTGCAACAAGAAGTGACTCGACTGCAATCGTTTAACCATCCAAAAGCGCTAGAGCCTACGACTAATCATCAAGAAAAGTCGGCTTCACAACGAGACAAGCTACGTTCTATCCCCCCTTCATCACAACCCTCTGTCTCCGCATTCTTTGACATTAAATCTTGTGTCGACATTACCTTTGAAACGCAAACGAAAATTGAACAAATAAAACGTCTTTATTCGTCAGAGAATGTGTCATTAACTGATGCACAAACTACAGCTCACACAACATCTCAAACCAAGCAACAGATTAGCGAGCTAATGGAATGCCAGGATCACTTACGGGTGCGCCTTAGAGATCTACAAATATTGGTTGATCAACACTTTATTAGCCCAGCATCTAACAATCCCGACCCCCAACCCGCGACACCCACAACGGTGGATCTTGAGCGCCTATCCCGCTTGGTTCATAGTTTTCAACTGACAGAAGTTCCGCGTCAAAGAAAAATGCGGAAACCAACCCCACAACCTACGTCCTCACTTTAATACCAGTTCCAACAAAAGGAAAAACCATGGCTACTTCCGTATTCGTTGATACTGTTCGTTATGACGTTGTGGGTTTACACGACAACACACAAACTGATGATGAACAAATGGTAACCTTTCACCATCGCGCGGACATTGAGACCTTTGTCGAAAAAGCCATTGAAACGGATAGCTCAGAGCTGCATCAACTGGCAGGCGATCCAACGATATCCCCCTTCGATACCGCTGCGCTGTTAGAAATCATTTCAACGCAGATAGAAAACGGCGCGTTACGTGTTCAAAGAAATGCAAGCGGTAGCCTTGGTGGTGGGAGTGGCGGCGGGGATGGTTCATCGGCACCGGTTAACCAAGAACTTCTGAACGGCATCAGTGATCGTTACAGCCCTGATATGAAGCACTTTATCGCCAGTCATAAAACCAACCATGAGCAATTTGGCGGCATAAAATCAGAGTTTCTAACCCAGGGTAAGGCAGCATCAGCAGCACACATGACAGCCCTGAGTAATGGTGTAATAGGGTTGGCTAATAACGCTAATGCTTCAATTGATACTTCTAATGACACACCCTTGCCTGCTAGAGCATCGTCAACAACACCTACCTCCTCGTCAACGCCATCTCAAACACCCCTACCACCGAATACCCAACAGGAATTACGCTACAAGATTGTTGTTGAAATTGCCGGGCACCACCCTTGCGCAAAGCAGCTTATTGAGATCAACGCTCTATCAACGGATAAAAGTGCTCCTCGTGAGCAACAAGCACAACAGAACCGGGGGGTTAATCACAATCGAGACAATCACCGGGGCATTGTGGAGTTTAAAAAACTACCTAATACCCCTCGTGATTTAGCCATCGTTATTCCTACCACAGGTTATGGCGCTAATATTCGCCTGCCCCTAAATACCACGGTAGCACCCAACGATAACCAAACTGAAAAAGCGGAATGGGACAACGTTCTGGTACCTGTAAAACCTTTAGCGTATGTCACCAAGGAAAACCAAAAGCAGCAAGCCGATGTGTTAAAACCCGGTTGGATATATCTCTTTTGGCGTGGAAAATTATGGCGAGAGCTAGAAGTTAAAAAGAACCAAGCATTACGCGATGTGAATGTTGAATACTATCGCCGTAATTGGAATGGTGATTTTGGGCAAGAAGCCGAACGTGAAGCGGAAGGTCACTGGCAAACAGCTGTATGGGTGCCCTATAAACTCAATGGTGAAATACAGTCCGGCAATAATGCCCCACTGATGATGTACAGTGAAAGTCAGCTGGACTGGCCCTATGTTGAATCATTAGAAGCGGATAATGCAAAACTGCAAGAAGCAGCCTCCAAGCTTGATCTAACCGCCTATAGCCAAGACAACCATTTTAAAAATGCCAGTGGTGATATGGGAAGTATTGAAGATGCTCTTCTGGATCAGTACTTTGATCCAGAAGAGCATGAATATCAGGTAGTGAGTGAGAAAGGTAAAGACTTGAGGGGGTATCGGGATACATTGGTTCCGGTGGTGTATCTGCCTGTCGCCAAAAACAAGTTTATTCTTTGTGTTCAAGATCCAGCGGGAAAAAAATTACGCAACAGGAAAATATCCATTGACCTGGGTGGACGAAACGTTGAAACGGTGACAGATGTCAACGGCATGATTGAAATTTCATTAGAGGATGATGAAACCGTCAACGGCTCCTTTGCATTATTTGACTCCCCTGCAATACCCGCCACACACCAGGGGAAAATATCAATATCCCAAGGTGTATTAGCAGATGTTTCTACTGTTAAAGGCCAACAAACTCGCCTTAATAATCTTGGATTTAATGCTGGTATAGTTGATGGGGTCAACGGTCAAAAAACAAAATCTGCAACAACAGGTTTCCAACAAGAAAATGGCCTGGGCGTTGACGGAATTTGCGGTCCAAAAAGCCAAGCAAAACTTAAAAAAGTTTATAAACAATAAGAGACGAATCACATGACTCAACAACTACCAGATATGGTGTTTGCAAAGAACAAAGTTAATATATTGGTGATACGTGATCTTGAGATATTGTTGAATTCATCTTTCGCCTTAGATCAACTTCAAATTATCGCGACAAAAGACAGCTTGGCAATATTTATAACATCTTGTATTGAGATATTTGGGCTGGATATCCCAACAGAAGCGTATAAACAGTTCTATCTCGATGCAAAAATAAAAGCGGACATCCTAAATCCTAAAATTCTAGTTAAAAAGGAAATCTCTCAAAGCCAAAGTGACAAAGAAGTATCATCAAAAGCAGCATTTTTTAGTGATGGAAATACACAAGAAATATGGGTAACAGAAAACGCCATCCGTGACGCCGTAAATGATAATGATCTGCGTGGCGAGCTAATGACAATGCTTATTGAAGAATACGGCCATTATCTAGACTATCTATTACGCAACCATTATGCAAAAACAGAAAAAGATGATGCACCGGGTGATGAAGGTGCAATATTTGCTTATAACTTATACAACATCAACCCAATTGAACAGCAAGACCAGCACTTTGCTAACGCAACTATTGACGGTAAATCCGTTCCTTTCATTTGGGATTATTCGGAATTGCATAACAATCTCAAACAACATGTAAATGAAGAGCGTCAGCAGGAAGAAGACAAACACGGAAATCTAGAGTTTTATAAAGCGGGAAAAATGGGACGGCTAGGCAAGTATGGGCATGCCGATGTTGAAGAGGAAGCCTTAACCCCCCTCCTACTTAAAGAAGCCGAAAAAAATGACGATTTAACTCCAGAAAAAAGAAAACTAATTCTAGATACGATCTATCTTGGCAATTGGCTCCGTGATTTTTCACAAGCAGTCGACCCAATGCTTGTTCGCCCACTCTCCAATGCCAGTGATATATTAGGAGCTGCATCAGTAGATTATTATTCAAGCGACGATACCTCTTTAGTAGATACTCTTTATGATCTCGTTGCGAATACAGATCTAGAAGATCTCACTTCAAATAATATCAACGAAAATCAATCATCCAATATGAGATTCCCAACCGGTATTGAATTGAAAGGTTGGTTTGGCCTAAGGACTACGCGAGAAACTACCGCCTTTCACCCGGTAATGCTATCTGTAGAAACACTGACAACCATTGTTGAATTGGCAGCCGTTAAAGAGTTTATTCACACAAAAGACCAAACTAAAGAAGAACTCCAGGACTACCAAGGACATCTTAAAAAACTAAGAACTGATTTTTTACCCATAACACCCGAAACCTTAGGCCCCTATCGACCTGAGGAACATATAGATAATCCATTTGGTTTAGGTCAAAATACCAAAGGTAAAAACAAGGGTGACAAACAAGTCTACAGTAAGTTTGTTGGATATATGCCCGACAATCATGACCTACATAAAATCAACAAAGACTTTGGGATGAAAAACTACATTCGTAGTATGGACTCCTATCAGGTCGAAGGGTCCCCTTACCCAACCGCTTACGAGTTCATTGTGAGCAAGCTAAAAGACGCTGCAACAGGTGGACTAGACAATGCCAAAAGTTTAGTTGACTTCGGTGCCGCTATGCACACCTTAGAAGATTACTTCGCTCACACAAACTACACAGAAATATGTATTATAAAATCAGCCGAACCATTTGTTTTCCCATGGGTTGACGAAGTCGTTCATAAGGATCTGAAGTTTACGTATGATTACAGCCAATTAGTAGAGGGCAAAGGTTTTGATGATCGATATATCATCTTAAACGACATTAACAGTATCAACATTGGACCAAACCAAGCGAATAAAATTGCAAGTTACATCCCTATTGTTACCGGTACCTTTGGCTCAATAGATACAGCGGCAAGCATTCTTCCTGTGATAAACCATGCATTATTCGATCTCGAGATTAAGCCTTGGGAGAAATCTGAGCCCGGTACACGCACATTTACTGATATCTTAATTATGGAGATGTTAAAAGACCTTGATCATGCGCAAGCTAAAGATTCGACCGGTACCAATGATAGCTCTTATGCAGAAAATTACGAAGACTACTTATCAATGCGGGATAACATCAGTAGAATTTCTGACTTTCTAATACCGAATGCTATTAAGGAATCTTTTCACTGGTTAATCCAAAGAATTGGTCTGATGCTAAAATTTACGCAACATTTCATTATAAAAACGGTTGCAACAAATCTCAATGATGCACAAACATTACTCGATAAAGACCTGAATGCTATGGAGCTGGGCACCTTCAAAATTGGGATCAACCCTTCTCACACACAGATTGCCAAAGATGACTTAGAAGCGCCCATGCACCAACTTTCAGCTCTATTGGCGGTTGAGGCAATAAAACGTGTGGGAGAAAAAATGCTAGACGTATGGAACGGTTCAGGAGATGTGAATGACGCAATTCTAGCGGTAGATAACATCATGCGTCACCCCGTCACATCGCAATGGCAGGACTCGATTGTCGATGAATGGGCCCAAAGTAACTGTGATAAAATCACCCAAGCCAGCAGCCCGAGCGCCGTTATCGACAGAGCCTTTCATGCGATAGATGAAATGGATGAATCGTTGGCATTAATCGATCAATATATCAACGATCCAAAAACTATTAACACTATGGAGAAAGTAAACACTTTTTTTACAGATGACGATCCACAATCCACCGGTTCCAGTTTTTTCAAGGATTTTGTAACATCGACTAGAGATACAGCCAAAGCTCAACGCAAACGAGCCGAAGCATTGAAAGTCATATGGGATAAAAAGTACCCAAAGCCTTCCGTTTGTCAACCATCAGTCAAGAATCCTTCAACACCAAGTACCTCTAACACTGCAATTGAGGTAAATGAGGACAAAATCGCAACATATTTAGTCCAATACGGTGATACCCTCACAAAAATTGCAGCACAAAACGACACCAGTGTTAAAATATTACAAGAGCTCAACGATATAAGCGATGATAAGATATACGCGGGAAAATATCTAAAAGTACCAAACCCTAAACAGCACAGCAACTAAGACTAACGGTATTCAAAAGTGAGCATTATTAAAAAATTATTTATTGGTATTGCTCTTTTATTGGGGGCATGCGGTGCTCCAATAGATATTCCCATTACAAAGTTTACAGATACACCTGAAACCAGAAAAATGTTGACTGACTTCGCTAAGCAACAGCATAGGTTTGAATTTTCTGGCTGCGATATGAAATATAATGGAGCACTCTTCAACCTAAACATGTCAATTCAGGAACTTTCAAAGGTTTTGGGGGTACACTCACGAATCTCCCAAACCAAGAAAAACAATGCTTACTTTTGGTTTGACGATGTAATAAAAGTACTCGAAAGCAAGAAAAACAGAGAAATCAGCACTTTAGTCATTCGACTCCGAAAAATCGACACATCAAACAAACCATTTTATTTCTTAGTCGATGGAGCCCCTCTTGAAAAAAAAATGACAATGGGTGATTTTTTAAGCATATCTCACTATGACTTCAATGACTTCCTCATTAGTAATAACAGCTATAAAATCATATTTGATCAATGCAAACACCCAGTCAGATATTTTATGGAATCAAAAGTCAACTTCTCATATATAGGCAACGGGCATATGAGACTAAAAGACAAAGCTGACTTAAAAACAACCTACCCCATAACTTCACTTCAAATATCTGTCCATAAAAATTAACGCGCCAAAACCACAGTCAATTTGGATAACCCCTAACAATTACCAATTACTTACCGTTATCGTGACAATATTATGGCAGAACCTCACTATTCAGGACAGATTGAGCAAATCCAGTTGACACCTCACTCCGCTGAGTTATTCTGAGAAAAATCCCAATTTTGATGAAAAATCAACTCAGCACCGGTTGTAAGTCAAGATTTTGCGCATAATTCGCCCCACACCATGACCTAAGAGAGAATAATAGAATGCCTTTACCTACATTAGATTTTATGAAGAATAACGTGGTAAAAGTCGGCGTTTTTCCGCGCAGTGGAAAATACTCTGCAGTTTGCGTTGAAAAATCTGGTTACTACCAAATAGAGCAAGGCCAAGGTCAAGGGTCTTTTGATATCTATTTTTGTGGTTATAGCCATGATCAAACCCATATGATTGCTTTGGGTAGCGATGCTGACTTCTGTTTTACCCCTAAAATGGATGGTTGTAGCTTCGCTGCCAGCGCTCCATCACCTGACGGTACAGTAATGGTAGGGCACGCTAATATACATGATGGTATTAATAACCCTGAAGTTGTCGCTGTCGAAAATTTAGTCAACAAGGCCCGCGATAAAAACAAATCATTTGAAACTCTCTGCAAATTAATGGATTTGAAGAGAGAGACTATTATGGAAAGTCAGCAAAAAGATCTTGGTGTTGCATTAGGGCCCTTTGGTGTTAATAATTTACTCGACCAACATAATCCAAGCTACACATCACCAATAACAACCTTTGGCATCCGCGACTCAGGAACATGGAAATTTTACTTTCAAGTTGCCAACAGTAAAACAGTGAAAGGTGTTCATGAGTTTTAATTGACATATTCCCGTTCAATTAAAAGTAAAAGGAACAACCTCAATTTAAGTTGCTCCTTTTGCTTTTAATTGAAACTTCTTAAGCTAGATATGACGTAAGGTTTCTTTTATATCTAGTTTTATCAAACTTTAATCTTTAGGAATGCCGCACCAATAACTGCTTTTCAAGCTCGGCCATGCCCGACGGCACATCAACATCAGCACCCAAACTCTGTAGTGACATTCCCAACGCATGAAGCACTCGTAACAGATGATGTGAGCGACACTGCTCTCCCATTTGACCAATTCTTACAATATGTCCACCAAAAGAACCTGATATTTCCACAAGGTAACGGTCAGACATCAAAGCTAACAACTCTTTAGTGTTTATCGATTCAGGTAAGCAAATACCGATAACAGAATTCAACCGCGATTCCGGCTTCACAAACAAATCAAGCCCCATAGACTCTACGGCATGCTGTAACGCATTTGAGCACCTAGAGTGTCGCTCAAAGCGAACAGGCAGCGTTTCTTCACAAATGAGACGTAGCGCCTCATGTAATGCAAGCAGCCCAGATACAGGCGCTGTGTAGTGATAGCCTTTATTATGCCAAAACTCATAAGCCAAACGAGTATCAAAACACCAGTGTGCCATCGGTGCTTCGCGCTTTTGTATGATGTCCCATGCCTTCTCTGAGAAGGCAATCAATGACACTCCCGGCACAGAAGACAGGCCTTTCTGCCCTCCAGTCACAACAGCATCAATACCCCACTCGTCCATAAACAATGGCATAGTGCTTAAGGTACACACCGCGTCAACAATACACAGTACATTGTATTTTTTTGCTAATTCCGCAATTTCAGGCAACTGACAGTTGTATACGGTATTAGATGTTTCACCTTGAACAATGGTAATCACATCGAACGCTTGATTGTCTTGTTGGGCTTTTTTTAACGCAACTTCTACCGCTTCAGCATCAATATAATGATTTTCAGGTGCTTCCAACACGGTTGTTAGCCCACCCACCCTGGATGCCATTTCTTCAAAACGACTACTAAAATAGCCATTTTTGATACTTAAGACTCTACGACCAGGCCAAACTAGGTTGGTAATCGCCATTTCCATAGCCGCCGAACCGGGGCCAGAAACACCAAAAACATAAGGAGTACTGGTTTGAAAGACGTATCGAGCAAGTCGCTTAACCTGTGATACCACCTGGCTCATAGCATCACCAAGATGATTGATCACCATGGAATTCGCCGCTGCCACCTTACTTTGCACAGGCACAGGCCCCGCCCCCATAAGTAACAAAGGCTCATCAGGGAGGATTTTATCAATCGGTTCAACTGTAGGTGGTACGCTGTAGGAAGTCATAGTTATCGCTTAATTAGGGTAAACAGTTGACCATTATACAGTGACTCGTTGATTAGACAATTCTCACGCTAACAGCCCGCTTCTTTTTCCCTGGCACGCTTATACTTAGCCGATTCATCTTATCAATCAGGGTTCTTCTAGGGATCTGCAGAGTTTCTGCTGCCCGCGTTTGATTCCAATTGTTCGCCTTAAGGTGCTGCTTGATAACGGCTACTTCATAAAAACTGACCGCTTCTTTTAACGAATTGTACTGGTTAGGGACTTCAACCAACGAAGTCACATTACTATCACCCCGTGGGCGTGCACTTGAAAACGTTGATGTAGCCCCTACTCCCACTCCTACGCCTGTACATTGTGCCAATACACCTTGGGAAGCCTCGCGAACTTGTTCTGTCAAATGATCAGGCATAATCGCGCCATGGTCATCAGCAAGCAACACCGCCCTTTCAATAATATTTTGTAGTTCACGAACATTTCCCGGGAATCGATAAGCAAACATCATATCTAACGCCAAGGGCGAGAGGCCAGAAAGTGTTTTTTCATACTGCTTGCTATAGAGCTCAACAAAATGTAGAACTAGCGCCTTAACGTCTTGACCTCGATTCCGTAGCGGAGGCAGGGTAAGAGGAAAGACACTGAGCCTGAAATATAAGTCCTCTCTGAACTCTCCTTTTCTAATTTTATCTTCTAAGTCACAATGTGTCGCTGCGATAATTCTTACATCAACTTTATGGGCCTTGGTTGAACCTAAAGGTCGAATTTCCCCCTCTTGCAACACACGTAATAGCTTGCTTTGCAATTGCAAAGGCATATCACCAATTTCATCTAAAAATAATGTGCCGCCATCTGCTATATCAAAGAGCCCTTTCTTTTCTGAACTAGCACCGGTGAAAGCTCCTTTTTTATAACCAAACAATTCACTTTCAAGTAACTGCTCTGGTAATGCGGCACAATTCTGAGTGATAAATTCAAAGTTTGATCGCGTACCATGCTCGTGAATAGCTTTCGCAAAGATCTCTTTTCCCGTACCTGTTTCACCTCGAAGTAATACCGTTACAAACGAGTCTACTGCTTTATCCATTAGCGAAAAGACGTCCGTCATTGCCTGGCTTTTTCCGATAATAGCGTAATTATGGACGCGTTTTTTATTATCACGTAAACGTTGATTCTCTTCTTCTAGCGCTCTGTTATCGCGATCTAAAATATCGATCAGTTTTGTATTAGTATCAATAAGTAATGCGTTATTGATAGAGACTGCAGCCTGTGCAGCAAATGCAGTAACAAGGCTCTCTAGCGGTTTAAATGAAACATAACGTTTGTTATCAACGTCTTTTGCATTGATTAACTCTAACAAACCAATGGTTTGATTATTATGATCACGTAATGGCAACACCAGCATCGATTGTGTTTTTACATGGTGCTGCTGATCATGCTTAAAAATATAATCCAGATTAAGTCCCGCATATTCATACACATGATCAATTAACACGGTCGATCCGGTAACCACAGCATAATACAACGGGTCGCTGGTATTCATATCGCTGTCAGATTGAAGCTCTCGAGTTTGATACCACTCTGTCGTTGTACGTTGATCATCCCATTGGGATAACGTAAGTTCTAGACGACTCTTAGTAACGTCTAACAAATAAACACGTCCCGCCTCAGAATTAGTAAAACGACGAGCGGAATGCAGTACCTGTCCCATTAACTCATTGGTATCGCGAACCGTTGCAAGCGCAGTGATGGTTTCAACATATTCCTCAACAAACTTTAGGGTTTTTACAAGCTTCCCTAATTCGCTGTGTTCCTTTTGGGTCATTGTTTACTCACCACAGGTTAATCAACTATCAACGGCTAAATCACTTTTTCTTAACTAACTCGATATTTAAATAAGTAGACGTGGGTAACATAAAGAAATTACCGCTTTCCACTAATCTAATGGCATATACATCCAAAGCGTGGATCTTTAGTAATATTTTAAAGTATCGCATCGTATACTTCTTCATCTACCGGTTCACCAAGACAGGTATTCCAGCCCATCATTGCGTGCTCACCATCCATATTAGATTGCAGGTGAGACCTACCCGATGCTTGCAAACGGATCTCCACATCAAATTGATCCGTCATTAGAAACTTAACCAATTGTTTTAAGGGCGAGTTCATTGCTCCCCCTGGTAGGAACCCCCCAAATTGCGCTACCGTTAAGTTCCTTAAGTTAATACGTATTTTTCCCATACGATCCAGCACACTTTCCCCTAGCACCAAATCATTACCCATTTCACAATTAATAATACCCATTTGATTCATTTGATCTGCGCTCACCTGAACTTCGCGTAATACACACTGCTCTATATCTACGCCATCAATATCAAAATACCCTTCAATAATTCTTGAAACCTTTTCGACATTTGTAACCTTCAAAGCAATCAAACCGGCATAGGGCATTAAGCGGGACCATTGCAAATCGCTAAATTCGCACAGTTCAATGTGGGTTATTCCTACCAGTGCGAACATAGATCGACTAAATTCATCCTGCCCCCGGTCGTAGACTTGATAGTAACGATATTTTTCCCAAACCCGCTGTAATAGATCAAGAATACGGTGATTAAAAAGATCCAAGAAATCCTGTACAGAAGTGTCACCCGGTTCCGAATGCAGTATTCTTTCGGTAAAAAATGCAGGCAGCGGTGAGGATGGGCCAAATAAGCCCATAAAGTTAACAACCACTTCGGCAAATTCTTTGTCAGACTCAATCCACAAACGAATATCTTGAATGTCTGCAGATGGAAAACTTAAGGACGGATTTGCCTTATAACGGACCGTATGTTTTTTCCTAGAAGACGTATTTTCCCCGCTAAGGTCTGTCTTATTCAAATTCCGTTTATTCAGATATCGATGTAATAACTGATTAATCTGAAAAAATGAATATTGCTTAGCTTCTGAGAATGCGCCCGAATCCTCATTATTAGGAGTATCAACATTCCCACCAGTATCATGTTGACGAATAAGTGTTTCTAACATCGTCATCAGGTTATATCACTGGTTGCTGGCCAAGCCGAGGCTGCCAACGATAAATCTCACCGTTTTCAATCCCCGTTAGCTCCATATGATGAAATGAGTTAATACTGGCATACAAACAAAAAAACTCATTTAACACGGATGAAAATATGTACATATCGCCTTCACTAGAAAAGCAACTTTCACGCATTTTTACTTTAGTTTTAATACCTCGAATAGGCACACCTTGGTATAAACGATCATCACTACTTGCCTCTATCGACTCCAAACCATCCAGGCGATGCTGGCTAGCGCGAGCTTGTTGACGATCATAATAACTACGGTAGTCATAGGTAGAGAGGATACTTTTAAGCGTATCCAAGTGACACAGGGACATATAGTTCAACGACATGTTAGAAATCAATCGCCAATGAAACCCCTGATCTAACGGTGGTGTAAACGATGGCGTTACGTGAGTAATGTTTTGAAAACGTGCGTACTCTGGGCTACCACCTGTAGCAATAGCAATATCCCCTACTCCTAACATCGTGGGAAGGTGACGGTTGGAGCAAGTTAGTTCAATTGAAATGCTTTCCGCTTGGGGTATCACTGTATCTTCATTGTCATTAACAAAAGCCAAGTAACTATCAATCCCGTAACCAGACACCGACGATTTTAACCGCTGACGATAATACATGCGGCTTGCTGCTTCACTGATAGTTTCGGCGTGATCAAAAGATTCAAACTGCTTATATTCCCGACACTGATGGTCTTCATGCCCCCAGCCTTCAACTTTATCGATAGAGACAGTTTCGTAATGCCGGTGATCTGCACCTTCAGGGAGTACTCGATATTCTGTGCGCCGATGATCTAAACGAATAGGTTTTGCATCATGAGAAAATAGGTTCACGATTGGAGTGCAAAATAACCTGAAGTTTTCAGTGCTGGGATTGATATGTTTATCCAGCCCCCTCGAAAACGTAAATTCAAACTTAAGCCCTTGCAAGCCTTCTACATCATCTCGCATTGCAATCGTTTGTTGTATAACATCGAGTCCCGTCAATTCAATAAAATGAAATTTTTCGGGCAAACTAAAATATTCTTGTATTAGCCGATAGCCTTTAAAGGTATGTCGTGAGTAGGGTAATAAACTTTCATCATCTGAAAACCCTACCGGTTTAACCGCATCTTGCCCCAACACAGCAAGTGGTACCTCTTGACCAATTTCATCGATACCAACCACACGAACAGACTCAACATACCGGCTAAACCAAAGATATAAGGCTTGTGCTACATGCACCTCACCGTGAAGAAAAAACCGCAAGGAGGGTATCTGCAATTCATCAATGGTTGTATTGGATGTTAAGCCCACTTCTAGGGATAACGATGTCCCGGAAGGTCGGTCTTGTCGTTCTAAATTCCGTATTTCTAATGGATATATAGGCACATCGTAACAGGTACGGAACCGGCAAACCGTACCATCGACAGGCAATGAGTCGATCTCCACATCCTTTTTAATCACTTGTGCTTCGGTCAATGTCGTTTCAGGTGAAAACTGCAAAATAGACATCGAAGGAATAGGACGCAAAAAATTCGGCCACAATAAATTCATCACTGAATGTGTTAATTCAGGTAGCTCATCGTCCAGCTTTTGTCGTAACCTTCCTGTTAAAAATGCAAAACCCTCGAGCAATCGCTCTACATCGGGGTCTTGTGCTTCAACCGCTAAAAAAGGTGCAATTCTTGGGTTACGTTGAGCAAACTCTTTACCGAGTTCTCGTATAGCGGTTAGCTCATCATGGAAATACTTATTAAACGCCATAATTATCTACTCCCGCTCTCGATTGACGTAATCTAAACGCGCACAGTGGCTTGACCAGATCCAGTTAACACAGTATCAAAGGATACTTTTGATACTCGACCATTAGCCTTCAACTCGCCAGATATAACAAACTTTAATAACAACGGCTGATCTTCATCGTGTACATAATGAACCTGCACCGCATGTAATCGCGGCTCATAAGTATCAACAAATTGCGAAATAGCCTGCTGAATTCGGTGAATCGCGTCAGGAAATTCTTTTACAACATCATTAAAGTCCGGCATACCGTAATCCGGTAATGCCAACACACTACCCTCTCGGATATTAAGCATACGCTGAATGTTATCAATCACATTCTGCAACTGTTCAGTTTGATCAAATTGAGTCGTATAACTTCCAGGAACGATCTCTCGTTCGATACGATCTAATAAACTCAGCTCTCGATGCATGGTTGTAAAACAATTCCCTATCGCTATTTTCTAAATATTACTCAGGATCAAAAAAAATACAGGATTTATGACCAGTTATAATGAACCCGCCTTAATCAAATCCTGTATCTCCTTTCAGGACTTCTCTAATTTTCCAACTAGAGAAAGCTCAAAGTCTGCTCCCATGTACTTAAAGTGAGGTTTAACTTGCAAACCAACACGATATATACCAGGTTGACCATCCACATCTTCTACAGTTACTAACGCAGAACGTAACGGACGACGACTTCTTACTTCACCCGATGGATTCTCTTGGTCCGCAACATAACCAGATACCCACTGGTTAAGTTCTTTTTGAAGCTCAACACGATCTTTCCATGTACCAATATTTTCACGTTGAAGCACTTTTAGGTAGTGAGCCAAACGGTTAATAATAAACATGTAAGGAAGCTGAGTGCTTAAACGAGAGTTTAGCTCTTTCGCTTTCGCTTCTTCGTTATTTCCGAAGAACTTTGGTTTTTGAACAGAGTTAGCCGAGAAAAATGCGGCATTATCACTACCTTTTCTCATGGTAAGGGGAATAAACCCTTCTTCTGCAAGTTCAAATTCACGTCGATCAGATACCAATACTTCGGTAGGAACCTTCGACTCAATCTCACCCATCGACTCAAATAAATGAACCGGTAAATCTTCTACTGCACCACCACTTTGAGGGCCAATAATATTTGGACACCAGCGATAATTGGCGAAACTCTCATGCAAACGAGTTGCGAAAGCAAAAGCGGTATTGCCCCATAGGTATTCTTCATGACTACCAGATACATCTTCTCGATAATCAAATCCCTTAATAGGATTTTCTTCTGGGTCATAAGGTGCACGAAGTAAGAAACGAGGCATAGTTAAGCCTACATATTTCGAATCATCTGACTCTCTAAAGCTACGCCATTTAGCAAACTGAGGGCCTTCAAAAATAGAACTCAATTCTTTTAAATTAGGTAACCCTTCAAACTTATCTAATCCAAAGAACTTTGGTCCCGCTGCCGCGAAAAACGGTGCATGAGATACCGCAGAAATTGCCGCTACGTTTTGCAACGTCTTCATATCAACAGAGTTCGGACCAAAATCATAGTTCGCAACAATGGCTCCAACTGGCTCTCCACCAAACTGGCCGTACTCAGCAGTATATGCCAACTTATAAAGACCCGATTTGGTAACATCAGGTGCATCTTCAAAATCGTCGTATAAATCTTCTTTTGAAGCGTTAATCATCTGAATTTTGATGTTCTGACCAAAGTCAGTACGATCAACAAACATCTTAAGGCCACGCCAAGCAGATTCTAATTTTTGGAAATTTTCATCATGAACAATTTCATCAACCTGCTTACCTAATTGCATATCGAGCTCTGCAATCATACGATCTACAAGATTTTTGTTAACGCGTTCTTCTTTGTTTTCTGGGCGAAGCAACTCGGCAACAAATGCCCCTACACCACGTTTAGCAACATCATAACCATCATCTGATGGCATCATTTTTGTTTTTTCAACAATTTGGTCTAGTAATGAGCCTTCTTCAACTTCAAGTGCGGCCTCACCCATTTGTACCATTCTTTCTGGGCTACTCATATTATTCTCCGTATTGGTTTTATTTGATATTCGGCAGCACTATTCTGCAGTTTCTGTATCAGTAATTTTCAACTCATCCAGCAATTTTTGCTTTTGCTCATCATCTGTAAGTAAAGTTTCAATTGCTTTTCGGAATGCTGGAACGTTACCTAACGGCCCTTTTAGCGCCACTAATGCATCACGAAGTTGCATTAGACTGTTAAGCTCCGGTACTTGGCGAGCAACTGATTCAGGACCAAAATCCTTCATTGTTTCAAAATTAAGACTAACGCTCATTTCTGCTTCTTCATCAGTTGAGAAATGATTAGGAACCGTCATGTCCACGCCAACTTTGTGGTTACGTAATACATCGTTGAAATTTTCTTTATCGATGTTTATGGGCTTTCGCTCTTCCATAACGCGATCATCTTCTTTAAGCGTGAAATCACCTAAAACTAATGACTTAAATGGCAATTCAACTGACTCTGACGCTCCGCCAGATTCAGACTTGTATTTAATGTTGATACGTTCCTGAGGTGCAACGGTTGCATCTTTAGACATAACGTTCCCTTTTATGATTGGTTGTGGTTATTAAAATGGTTATTAAAGTGACTTACTGTTCACGTACATTATTTGGATAGATCAAACGCAAGCGACAAGTCGTATTGACATAGTCGTCCGTGTAGACGTTCCACCCGTTCCTTGGGTATATCTTTTTCCCCTAAGGCTTGATAACACCGCAGTAACAACTCGATTACTTTAGTGCTTACCCCTGGTTCCCAGTGTTCAACGCCTTGCTGTATCAACTGAGCATCCAAGTTCTCTAGAAGTGGGATTGCAAAATCCAGCTTCTGGTGTTCGAAACAAAAACGCGCTTGATAGTATCGCCACAGCGCTTGTTCTCGTTTTGATAAAGATCTAGCACACCCTTCTTGAAAAAGGTGCAACGCTTCGCGTATTTGCTTCTCTTTCATTAATAGACAGGCCTGACGATAGGTTTCTTCCCAATTTGAGGTTTCTGACCCCTCATTTATCGGTAAACTTAAATTTGCCCCACCACCTTCATCAGCCATAACGTCCAAATTTATCCAACTGCGTGTCTCATCATCCGCAAATGCAGTACCATCAACAAAGGACAAATTAACCACATTTGGAAGACGTTTTACGAATTCCTTTACACCATTTTTCACTGCTGAACATGCATCATCGGCACCCAGCTCTTCTAAAGCTTTAGCAACAATACGCTGCCCATCTAACCAATAGGGCGAGCGAGACAAACTGTTTTCAATTTCGGGGATAGCGTCTGAGTATTTCTTCTCTGCAAGCATCGCGTCATAAGCTTGCATTTTTTCTTTTGATAACCCACGCAGCTGCGTTTTACCCCCTGTATCTGGTGGTAACTGATTAACTCCAAGCCATGTTAAAAATCGGTTAATACGATAAGGTTCTGGGTCAGATATTTTCTCTTCACGTAAATGCTGGCAAGCACCACGCAAGCTTTCCTGACATGCTCGATAAAGGTTTTGTAAATCACGATCATTACCCACAGACGTCGGAAGCGCTTTCGAGGCTGTTCCTGAAATAGCGGCTGATGGAGTAGATTTAACAGCCGCGGCAGTTTGGGCTTGCTGAGTTTGTTTTTGCGCAGTCTCATGTTCTGCCTCTAAAGACGCCACATGGCGTTTAAATTGACGAGACAACTCATTCAATGCTGGAGCATTATCTCCCATCAACTCAACAAGCGTGCCATCCAACGTTGTCACCTGTAGAACTAATGCCTTTAAACGATCCAATTGGCCAACATTAGGCGTTAAAGCTTCAATAGAGGGTGATATTCTTTCAGACAACCAATCAAATGCTGCAGCTCGACCACGCATTCGCTTTTTAGGCGGAAAACACACATCCCAAAAATTTTCGACAAGCTTCTGCATTAGCATCAGCCCTGCCTCTAGCCCATCCAGAACATCGACATCACAGCGTGCACGAGTAATATAACAGGCTACTAGTAAGTCTTTTGAATTCTCCTCTAACATCTGCTCGCCAATCGAAATCACATCTTCCCAACGGATCCATACGTCATCGGCCAATGAATCCAATTTAGCAATTTCTCGCTCAATAGTTTCAAAGGGTTCATCCAGGCGAACATTGCTCCCTCCAGGCTTATCACCTGGAATAGGGGTACAACCTAATTGTTCATACTTTTTAGTGATTTCTGACATCTAACCAACCGTGCTACGTGTAATCGGGCAAAAGTGTGCAACTTCTTGCCTATAGAGACGTGGCTTGCGCAAAAAAATGATCGTTTTGATCAAAAAAAAAGGAAAATACACAAAAAAGAATCAAATATCTCCATTCTTTTTCGTGACACCGGTCTTTATTAGTAACTAAACGAATCCTTGTGCAACTTTCTGCTCAATGGCCTACATACCCACGCACCAAGACCTGAAGAATCGAGATGAAAAGTCGAGACATAGTCATTCTGTGGAAGCCCTCCCCCTTAACACATTCACTTAAGCTATTTAGCGCTTTGATTTTAGTAAGTGCCACATTGGGTGGAGTCTCAGGATGTAGCAGTAATACAGTCGTTGACGATGGTCAATACAGATCCATTGGTGGCGGTAGCCCACGCAACCCTCACCCATCTACGGCTGAAGGGCTTGGTGCAGATGGTCTAGGCGCAGACCCTCAATTTGCTTTTGACCCAGAAAAAGGGCTCTCTGCAACTACCGATTTTTCCTATGAAGGAGGAATCCCTAAAGGTTCATTATCCGGCTCTGGCCCAGCTAACTCTGGGCATGTACAACGCTATGGAAATGCAGGGGTGATTAAAAAAATCGCTCAAATTGCTCAAATCCATTGCAAGCCACTCTCTTTTAACATCAACACCAAGAAGCAAAGCTTTTGGGGGAAGCGCTCTGGCACACTGCACCAATGCAGCTACCAATTCCCTGACTTTTGTGGCGGCCACAAATTTTCAGTATTGTCCTATGCCGATAAAGAAGTATTGATTTACGATCAAGAAAACTCTCCCTACTACATTATTGACACACTTAAAGGCACCAATGCGTCAAAAGCAGGGCTATGGGATAAGGATGACAAGCTAGGCTCTAAAGCATCAAACATGAGCTATATGTTCGAAGCCAATTACGAATCAGAATATCAACAAACCCAAAATACACCGCTAAATCTTGGTTGGGTAATTAAAGCGTCCTATCATGATGAAACTCAACATGGGGCCAGTTATCACAAAGCAGTTCAAGATACGGTACAATGTTTTTAATACACTAGCCCACACTAAAAACATTGCATGTTCCCTTATTACTTCCCTCTCTTTTACTGAGGAAGTGTGAGTGCTTTAGCAATGCGAGTATATTGCAGTGCTTCTGCAACTTCATTGGCTTTTCCACTTGAGGACATTTTACTTAACAATACGAATGCAGCTTCGTAACTCACCAAGCTGCCATTTGACGTTATTATATTGCCATCCACAACGACATTTTTATTCCATTGGACCTTTATTTCTGGGAATGCTTTTTCTAAATCACCCTCACCTCCCGCCCACGTAGTGGCTTTTTTCCCACCAAGTAAACCAGCCTTCCCCAGTAAAAATGCCCCTGAGCAATTACTCGCTATCCAATCCACTGTTTTTGCATTTTTTGTAATAAACTCTATCAGTCGCTTGTTTTTCAATATTGGCTTCATGTTATAGGCACTTGGTAGCAATAACACATCCACTTTGGGGTTCTTCAATATAGTAGTATCTGCATTGATACTAATTCCGTGCTCGGTCTTAATAAGAGTGGAATCAGACGCAGAAATAGTAATAACTCGATAATCAGAAAACCACGATTGATGACTTGCCTCCCCAAAGACTTCAATCGGTGCAGTTATATCGGACGTTAACACGCCATCAAAAACCACAATCCCAATTGTTTTTGTTTCTGATACCGCAGTCGATGCTCCAAACATCAGAATAAGTAAAAGCCAATATCTCACCATCAGTCTATTTTTTAGTGTCATGTCTATTCTCCACGCTTTAGGTTATGTGTATTTTAAAAATAATGATTCACTGGCAAGAAATACTAGGGCATGACACCATACGAAACCATCACTCTACGCTCACTAGATACGTGAAACTCTTTCATTAATGGGACTTCAGATTAGTTAATGGACAAATTACACCTTATTCATATTTTTTGTACGGTGGTAAAAGTGGGCAGTTTTGCCAATGCCGCCAATCACCTTTCCATGTCCCCCTCGTCCATAAGCAAAGCTATAAACCGTCTTGAAACCGATTTACAATGCCAACTATTTCACCGCTCAACCCGAAAACTATCCTTATCTGAAGAAGGGAATTCCTACTTTTCTACCACCTCAAAAATCATAGAAGATTTACAGTCATGTGAAGAGATATTAAAGAACCAAACACAACAACCGTGCGGTCTGCTAAAACTCAACCTTCCGGTTTCTTACGGACGAATATACATTCTTCCATTGATATCAAAATTTCAGACAATTTATCCAGAAATCGACATCCATCTATCTTTTGATGATAGTTACGTTGATCTTGTTAACGGTGGTTATGATCTCAGTATTCGTACCGGTACGCTTGAAGATAAAAATCACTTTACCCGAAAGTTAAGCCCTATGGATTTTTTGATTTGTGCCTCTCCCCAATACATCGAAAAAATGCGGGAAACAAGTGATACTGATGAGATATCAATCGAGCATTTAGAGCAACAACCCTGGATTCAGTTTCGTTTTAAACAAACAGGGCGAGTTATGCCAATCTCAATACCGTACAAAGGGGGAGTCCATAAATTCTCTCCCAACAAAGGCATAGTCCTAGATGACGGAGAAGCGTTGGCACATTTATGCAACGATCACTTAGGATTAACACAAGTACCTCACTTTATCGCTAAACCATGGATTAACCGAGGTGATTTAATTTCTTTACTACCAATTTATCGCCCCGAAGGTGCTGGCGTTTTTATTACATACTCAGAAAAGAACCTTCTGCCAACAAAGAGCCGTGTTTTTATCGATTTTATTTCACAAGAGATGGAGTCAATGGGTGAGACAGCAATTACTACTTGGGCTGAAGATTTGCCCGTGGTCATATCGTTTTGATACCAAAACCACGTTATTAATTTTATACCGCTATAAAAAAAGGCCGCTTTCGCGACCTTCTTTTATAAAGCTTAACAATACTAAGCTTTAAGTACACGCCAATCATCATGTCCAGAAGTACCAGATACTTCATGAGTCCATGTGATTTTACGGTATGTGAAAGACACATCTTCAAGGTGAGTGAAGTGTGCAAGACCTGGATCTTGACAGTTATGCATGTAAGACTTGATGTCTACGATAATAGCGTCTTCGATGTTAATTGTGTAGTAATGCTCCTGTAGACCTGTAGCAGAAGTACGGTACCACTTGATTTCACACTCAGGCAAACGCTCACCAGAAGTCAATGAAGAGAAAAGTAGTGGAGAAGCTTTATCAAAAACTTTAGTGATAACGATAGGCTGGTGAACACGCTGACCAGTAGGCTGACCACTTTGTGGATCACGAGGAAGTACGATATCGTGCTTAAACGCTTCAACCAAGATTTCGTCTTCATGACCTTCTTGGAAAATGTTACCTACAGAAGGCTCAGTGAAAGTTCCTGCTGTGATTAGGCCTTGCTTCTCACCATTAATGGTCATATACGCTGGAGTTGGCATACTAAAAAATCCTCAGTTAATTCCTTTACTATTTTTTAAAAAGGGCAGATCCGCCTTCCTGGCGAAATGCGCTTAATCCTATTGGCCCTTGCAGCAAACTCATTCAAGCTAGCAATTTACAAGAACACTTTACCTATTGCAGGGCGCGTGCCAAGTTTTAAAAAAACACTACACATCAGACAATGCGTAGGCTGCATAACAATGCAGTTAAAAAACATCTGATCTACCAACAAAACATATTCATCACAGCACTTTTACAGCAACATATGCGCAGTTTTTTGCTCAACTATTGATACCCAATGCGCAACATCCCACTCTTACTTATCTTGACTTGGTTTTTATAGATTTTTCTACAATCTTCTACAAAAATAGCTGTTAAACACCTCTCATTTTCAGGCTCAACCATACTACATCAGTTTAATGTGGCATATTTTATACGGGTGATATGCGCCGTTAATTGCGCATAATGCGCCAAGGTCTAAAAATATAGTTTATTGATATCAAATATTAGGGGGGGGGGGGAATGCCAGTTAGGACTGTACCTACAACTCTCGAACTAAACGCAAACCTGTTAGATTATTATTATCGCTCGAAGCAAGCGTGTAGTTTATATTGCAATACGTTAAGGGCGTCGCTGCATTACCTCCTACCATTAGAGCGGCTCCTCCTGACAACACCCACTCTTGCACATTTCCCAATCCATTCTTAACACCCCAAATATTTGCAGTGCCCTGGTTAATAGGTCGAACGTTATTACCACGAATAACTTTAGTACCCTGAGTTAATAGACAATTATGATCGTTTATTTGTTGCGTCTGATTGGCACCAACTGCATGCTGCCATTCTTTTACGGTTGGAAGCCGATAGTTAAACCCCGCCATCTGACTCAACCAACGCGCATAACGTTTGGCATCTTTTAAACTGATACTCGAAACCGGTAACGAAGTATCACCGCCCTGGACGTTACAACGCCGGTATAATCGACAGTAATCATTATAATATGCAACACTCAGCTCCTTGGACATTATAGCGAATCGTCGAATATTTTTAGTACCAGGTATAACAACCAGAGACGGGGCAGCCAAATTTCGTGACAACGAATCATGGCATTGATAACGAACGGATCGCCCTTTCCCTGCCCACCCTACTTTACAAGGGTCAAACTTTCGTTTTTTGACACTGAATTCTATTTCGCCTGGATATAGCTGATTAGCCAGTTGCTGATAACGTTTTGCGACCTTCTGCCCTTGCTTGCTAGAATTCCGCCTAAACGATTGGTAACCTTTACTAATAAATTCACGAATAGATATAGATAACACCCTCCCCCATTCAGAATTATCTTTTTTAAGTTGAACAAGGAATTGTTTTATCTGTTCAGGTTTATCTAATAGGCCATCCTGAGTAACACTTTGATAAGCACTTATTAGCCGAGTCAATCCCTCCGATGACCCACTAGCCTTAGCATGATTGCTATTTATTTCTTCTTGGTTTTCTTTTGTCGATGGGTGCATTAATGAAATTGATGTATTAATCTTAGAAAAACGTTCATCCTTTGGATACATGCCTTCCGCCAGCTTCAACATCTTCTCTGCTTGCCTGGTACGCCCTAGATATAGAGCTTCGTTAATATGTTGTGCCAACCATTGATCCAATTTCCATTGAGAAAGCAATGCCTGCCCTCCCTGAACCTGGCCCAACGCATCCACGAGGTCGGGCAACTCAGTCCGAAGCTCTTCTACCGCTCCTCTCTCTACATCTTTATTCAGCAGTAGTTCGCCTTTCTCTTTTAACCGTTGATAATGTCGCAGTTGTGCAACGTCAAGTTCGCTTTGTAACGATGAAAGGCTCATTGAATCAGAATAGAATTCACGCGCTTTTATCATTATTTTTGTCGCAGTAAAGTAAGCATCTTCCACCATCAACGCCTGTATTTTTATTTGATACAGGTCAATAAGATCGCCTCTATTTCGATCCAGAAAACGAAACCTATTTTCAGCATCCATCTTTTCGACATCGATAACACCCTGCGCAACCACATCAACATCAACAGATTGTATCTTTCTTAGAATTTCACGTTCTTTATAGCCACTAAAATAGACGCCCATAAGACCCAGAAAAACAATCACTAAAACACCACTAAACACGGGCTTTAGTTGATTTTTTTTAGGTTGCTGGTTAAACGTTATTTTAAATTTATTAACGTCGCTAACTTTAGGGATCTCAACATTAAGCACATCACACAAGGCTGAAGACTTATGCTTTGGCAATCCCTTAGGTTTAACCAGCAATAGTTTATTATCACGAGCAACAAGAGCGGTTTCTCGACCGTAAGGATGCTCTGATGTTGTGGCCATATACACTACGCAACCAAACGCATACAAATCATCTGCAGGCTTTGCTTTTTCTTCCAATAACATTCCAACACTGGCATAAGCTGGCGTTAAGGCAACTAACGGCTCTTCACGCTGTTTATGATCGCCCGAAGAAACATCATGCACAGCACGAGCAATACCAAAATCATAGACCTTAAAATCACCCTCGCGGGTCATGAAAATATTACTAGGTTTAAGGTCAGAATGAATAATACCTTTAGAATGTGCATAGGATAAAGCACCGCCCACTTGTTCGACTAATTTTTCTACCTTATCTAGCGGCCAGCCAGAAAATGATGATTTATTAATAATTTCATCGAGCGATACCCCATCCAAAAATTCCATGGACATAAAAAGTGTATCGCCATCACGATCAAAATCAAAAACACTCACAATATGCGGGTGTGACAATTGTTGCGTTTTCTTGCATTCCCGCTGCAAAGCACCCCAAGAGAACGCATGTTGGCTAATATTGCTGTTTAATATCTTAATGGCCAGCCATGGGTTTTTCTCGCCAACCTCTTCTTGGCGAAGATCTTTAGCTTTGTAAACCGTCCCCATACCTCCAACACCGAGTATTGAGTCCAAATAAAACCGTTCTTTCAGTGTACAACCCACACCGATTTCAATGAGTGGCGTTGATTCGACTTCAGATAAATGGCCTGATTCAGAGCCTCTTCCCGCTCTCACATTATTAACAACGGTTTTATCTACTAACGTTTTATCTACTAGCGTTTTTTCTACTGGCGCCTTTTCAACAACCGTTCGCTCTTCACTATTATTCGATTTATTTCTTCGAATGCGTGTAACCGCAATAGTTTTTTCTTCACCTACCGTATCTGTCATGCAGGGACCTGGATAACACTAACGCTTATATTATCCCTCGCATCGGTATCAAGTGCAGCACCCAACAATGCTTGCGCTTTAAGCTCACAATCCAATGATCTATCCGAAAGTAAATTACGAATTGTAGCTGCATCAACTTCATTATATAAACCATCAGAGCACAACATCAATACATCGTCGGGCTGTAAATCGAAGGTTACTCTTGATAAATCAAGCTCATCATGGACTCCTATCGCACGCGTAATAACATGACTTTGCGGATGATTTTCTGCTTGATCGGCTGATAACACACCATCGTCAATCATATCTTGAACAACAGAATGATCTTTACTGATTTGATACAACTCTCCTTGTCGCTGCACATATAAACGGCTATCACCGGCCCATAAACACGTACATTGATGGTCATGACATGCTGCAACAACAACAGTACTGCCCATTATCTCGTTACCGATACCTACCGTCATCTCAAAAGCAAGTTTTTGATTCACCTGTTGCAATGCTTCTTCGATATATTCAATCAAATCAACACTTCCCAGCTCGTCCCCATTTACCTTTGTTAGAGATTCGATAACTAACCGACTAGCAACATCCCCAGCAGCATAACCACCCATACCATCAGCCACCGCCCATAGGTTTTGAGTCGACTGAAGTACAGAATCTTCATTTACCTTTCTAACGTTACCCGGATGGGTTACCGAAGCATACGATAAATCCATATCGCACTCCCTCCCTTAAAGCTTACTGGGCAACTGGTACGCCCCTAGATAATCTTTAGCAAATGGGTTTACTGCGCTCATAGCAGAAACCTCATAAACGGCCTTTTTACCATCTTTCGTCATGGTTAATTTATAACTATCGCTATAAGCGGAGCGTTTTAACGGATGTTTGTCGATGAACCGAAACAGCGACCACACACCATCAGATTTAGCGCCAGTTCTCGCTCCATAATAATCTTCAAATTCAAAATGAATATCTGATACCAATTGATCCGCCGGCCAACTCACCTTCGTTTTCTGACTTGGACCATGACGATATTGCATTCTCTCACCCAACATATCTAATTCAAAACGACTAACATTGGCATCAAGATACAATGGTCGTAATGAAAACTGCACAGAGGGCTCATCACCAGAGGTGAAGAATATTCGACGAATTTCTGCCGCTTGTTCAAATTGAGCGAGTGATCTTTTACTTAATCCAATCGTTCTATTTCCAACCCGCTTTAAACGCCAGGGTCTATGTTTTCTATCTATGAAGGCTGCAAGATATTCATCAAAAAAGCTCTGTTCTATCCCCCCTGTTTTAAAGAACTCGCCAAAATCATCCAACGTAACTTCTGCATCTGCCCGTTTTGACAAAGGGTATCGTGATTTCAAGCTTGCATCATAAAATGGTTTAACACTTAACCGATATTCATTAACAATTAGCTGTTTCGCCTGCACTAACACCAATTGCCATGACTGGTCCAATAACGATGTCACCCAACGCTTTACAGGCTGCGGCAGTTTGCGTGACTCTATTGCCATTCGGCCCAACGGGTCATTGGTTGTCTGTTTCATGCGTATTGTTGCCGCCTCAAACGCATTTTCCGGCATAGAGCCACTTGCGGCAATGCCCTCAAGGTAAATTTGCAACCCCACTAACGACTCCGTGAGCTGATCCAACTGCGTTGGACGACTACGTGTAACTTCCACCATCTTATGCAAGGGTCGAAACTGCTTATCAACAAGACTCGCTGGGTTATCTGGTAAATTCGCAAGTTTTTTACGTGCGGCCATATTCGCTAACCGGGTAAATTTAGCTAATCGAGGTGCAGCCATTCGAGCTACTATGGTAGCGTTTTGTGCCTGTTCTTTTATCTCATCAGGGTTAATCATGTTCGCACTAAGCTGTGTATTCGTACTAATTGCATCCAACACTTCACGTAAAGGAGACTGGCCAGACAACAATGCATTCATTACTTCAAGATTATTGTCCATCGACCCAAGAGGTACCAACCGTAACTGATTAATTGCAGCACTCCAGTGGTGAATATAATCTTCCAAATATTGCTTCTCTAGCTTCGCTTGTACTGTTGCCAGATCTAAGTCCGTCAATTCACCAGAACGTGTTCCTACTACCCAGTTATCCTCACTTAAAGATTCAATAAATTCTTCTCTTGCAGGTTTGTAGACCGAGTCGTAACCATCAAAGGTATACAACCTGGGTATTTCATAATCTGCACGTTGAAACACCTGCTCGATACTTCCACCAAGATCAGTATCAAAACGATAATTATCAATATATTTCTCTTTGGCTTCAAGTTTGATAGACGCATACACTTGTTCATGTAGCGGGATCCGGCGGAGTATTTTTCGCGAACTTTCTACCAATTTTTCATCAAGTTCCTGCGCTTGATAGGCTTGATCTAACCAATAAGAAAGATGTCGCTTAAGCTCATCTCGGGTTTCTGGTTGCGTGTGATAACGATTATTCCAATCAATAGTAAGCCAGGTTTCTATAAAACCTCTGTCAAATCGCAGCTCGTTGGACAGCATCAAATAACCTTTTAATGCTTGAAACAAAAAATCTGGATTATTCCGTTCTTGATCCAGCTGTAATTCCAACTGTGTTTTTAGCGATTGAGAAAATTGATATTGAATATGCGCATCGTAATTAACATCAGCTTGGTCATTTAGCTCATCCCCCTGAAACAGACCTAACCCTAACAACCAATCCTTCTCGCCTTCCGGATAAACCTCGCCAAGTTGCTCTACCGCAGCCAATGTTGGTAATAACCCCTCCGGTAATACATCAACCGGTAATATCTCTAATTCTTGCTCATAAACCTCGACGAGTTCTTCAGCGTCGCGCAAACGTAAATCATTTTTCCCAAAGCTCGTTGACCATAGAAGCGCTCCAGTTATGATGCTAACAATGGCAAAAACGATACCTCCATTTTGTAACCAGCGCATTTTTCGCTCATGATTACGATTTGTACCCACCATCTGAGACTCAGGAAAAATCACCTGCTGCATCAGATTACGAATAAAATAACTTCGACCTTGCTGCTGTTTGGTTAACAAGGCTTCTTGCCCTACACCAATACTGTTGGCAAATTGGCTCATCACCCGACCAAGTGCATTGGTATTTTGCGTTCCGCTTGTAAAATACACACCACGTAATAAATACTGATCATGAAATCGAGATTCGGAAAACGTATTGCCGACAAATTTCTGTAATGCCTGCTTACACGATTCTAACGATCGTGGAAATGCCAGAATATCTGCGCGACGTTGGATATCACGTTCAAAATGTAATTTATTATTTAGATTTTCATGTAACCGTAAAATAAGCTGATCAAATTCAAGATTAAATTGCTGTTCATAAGCCTCATTGCCTTCATCAGGAAAGGTCATACCCCATACCTGGGCCCGCTCTTCCTTACCAAGCGAATCAAAGTACGAAGAGAAACCTTCTATCAAATCACACTTTGTGAAATTCAAATAAACAGGGAAGTTAATACCTAACTGATCTGTCAATTCTTGCAAACGCGTACGAACAGCCCTCACATTGGCGGCGAGTTCAGCTTCTGTTTGAGACACAATTTCTTGTAAACTAATGGCAACAATTACGCCATTAATCGGACGGCGCTTTCTGTGTTTCTTTAACAACTCAATAAAATTCTTCCATGCACTTGCATCAATCTGAGCATGACTATCCTGCGTTGTATAACGGCCAGCTGTATCAATGATGACAGCTTGATCGGTGAACCACCAGTCGCAATGACGTGTTCCGCCAATGCCTTTTAGTGATTCCTTACCAAACGTATTTTCAAGCGGAAATTCTAAACCAGAGTTAACCAATGCCGTTGTCTTACCTGATCCTGGTGGACCGATTAGGATGTACCATGGCAATTCATACAGGTAGTTTTTCCCGCGAGGTTTCCCCTCTCCCTTACCCGAGCGGCTTTTACGCAATACACTTAACGCTTCGGTAAAGCGCGATGCAATAATTTCTGCCTCACCCCCTGGCTGATTGCCATTCTGTCCACCTCCAATAGATGGTACAGATTGGCTTTCTTGAAGTTCCTTCTCCAAGTTATCATTGCTTTTCTTTGCCGCCCGACTGATACGTAAGTTATTTAAGCCCCAAAGCAACAACATAACCATTATTATCAATAACCGAATAACGTCACTTTCCAATATTTTGACGTCAGCAATAGCTATCAGTGGCCCAACAAACCAAACAAGGATAGAAAGTGCAATAACTCCCATCAATCCAATAAACCATTTTTCCTTTAAAAAGCTAAATCTTGATTTCATTACTCTGGCTCTTGGTTTGATAGATTGTTATCAGGTTTCTTATTCTCGTCTGATGCTGTACTTTCTAAAGCATCTTCTACAGGCAGGTCAACGGGTAGATATTCTGCAACAGGAGCCTGCAACGCAGCCAACACCTGATCTTTTGATGTGATTAATTGATAAGAAAAACCTGAATAAAGCATCAACAGAACAACACCTGCTAACGCAGAAAACACCCAAACAGGAATATGTTTCATCAAGGTATAACGTTTTTCGGAAATGCCTTGCCAATGAGGTGACAAATCTCGCTCAGCTTCACCTCGCTGTAACCGCATCAGGTGAAACAGATTATCTCGCAAGTTTTCAATTTCAACATTACCCCGATTTTCCAGGGAATACTTTCCTTCGAACCCCAAGCTCATCGAGATATACATTAATTCAAGTACTGGCAAATATGTTGCAGGTTGAGTTTGTAGGTGCTCAAGTATCTGGAAGAACTTTTCTCCACCTCCGGTCTCATCATGAAATTGGCTTAGTAAACTTTGGCTGCTCCAAACACCATTCCCTCCCCAAGGTGTCTTTGTGGCAAATTCATCCAATACCGTACAAATAATATAACGGCCATATAAAATACTTTCTTCATCAATACCCTGCTGACCACAGCGCCATTCAAAATCTCGAATTTGTCGAACAGTCTCGTCTCGAAATAACGATGGGTCACGAACAGCATCATCGCCTCCATTAAGCGCGTTATTTCCAAGGGATGAACATTGCAACGACGCCATACGATCAATGACATCATTTGCACAGTGAACCAATGGGTTAATAAATACCGAAGACACCCTACCCTGGCCAGGCGAAGGCGGAGAAACCCCTTGTATAGACGAAGAGGGCACAGCCGACGCTGGTGTTATCGCAGCTGTAGGTTTCAATGTCGATGTTACAGGGGGCACTCCCATAATTGGCTGAATAGGTGCTGGTTGCTGTAATGCTGACTGTATTGGTTGAGGTTCGGGTTTTACCCCACGGCCTCCCGGCATGGGGCGTTGAAAACCACCTCCCGGAACTGCACCTCCTTTGGATGAAGGCCCATCACGCCGAAAAGTAATAATGGTTTTATCGTCATTGGACATTACCTGTTACTCCTTCACCGCCCAAAATTCTAATTCCAAACCGGGAATATCCCCTGAGAAATGGAACGCAAAACCGCCAGAATTACGCAAATGGCTCCAGTTTTCGGTACTTTTTTCCATCTGAAAATAGGTAAATCCAGAGTTATAGGGTATTTGGCGTGGCGCCATCGGCATTGGTATAAGGCGAATACCCGGTAATTGCAGGTTCACTAATTCTCGTAGTTGTTCTACCCCGCCTGCCTTAACAGCAGAAGGCACACGGGACACAATCATATCCTTTGACCAATCCGCCTTGATAGCCAATATAAAACTTGCATCATCTAACAATCGTCGATCCTGAATAGGGGCAACCCTTACCCCGTAATTTCGCTCTTGAAGATCAATTGGAATCGCAGTTTGCTCAAACACCATGCTAAGTGATTGACGTAGCTCGCCCATAAGCAATGCATAACTTATCTGTAAATCTTCGTGTTTGTATTTCGGAATGTCTGTAAGACGTTTATCTTTTCGGGTAAAGGTAGCAATCTCACTAGCCATGGACACTAGATCTAAAAACACTGGTTCGGGATGTACATTCTCAGCATTTTTCCAATGATCAAATATCGCAGAGTAACGATTCACCATTTGTAACAATAGAAAGTCCGCAATTTCTGACGTACCTGTTCGTGTCTTTTTTGTTAACCTCGACGTTAATGCATCAGCCCGATGATTCAATAACCCAGTTACTTCATTTAATGCTTGAGTAATAGGTTCTGCAGCACGAATATCAATACAGGGAGCAATAAAGGTATTATCAAGAATAATATCTGAATCACCACTTACTTCTTGTACCTTAGCGACTGCTACCCGACTATAATCACCCGTTGCTTCACTTTCTAGCAACAACTTAAAACGTAAACTTCCCGTATTAATGCGCGCTAATTTTCCATGGCCAAGGTTACAATCTTTAACTTCTACTTCTTTTTTCAAATAGCGCGTCAGAGACTCTTTATCATCCCCCAACTCCGCTTCATCACTACCCGGTAAAATAATTGGCAGTGCTAACACTATCTTTTGATCCTGAATACTTTCATTTAAATCGAGAGTCAACGGTAACCCAAAAGCGCTACCAACATGAAATAACGTTCCATCCGATAAAACTCCAGAGCACTTTGTAATTGAGAATGTTCCTTGTGACAACTGCTGTTCGTCAATTTTTAAACTTTTCACCCCCCAACCATAACGCTGCAACACACGATTTCGCTCTCGAAATTGCGCATCAATATGCCTGTCATGTTGCTGCATATGCTGAGGACGAAGAAACATACCTTCCGTCCAAATAACTTTATCTTGGAACGCCATTTTATTCTCACTTCCTTAAATATTGGAATTTATTACGCCTTTCCCTAAACCGAGGGCCTTAGCATGCCCTTAACGGCCACTGGCCATAGCAACACCCTGCCGACCAAACAGTACCGTCATATTATTTTTAGATTTTAGTTGCACAGGTAAAACCATACGCCAGGCACTCTTATCTAACTGTCGGTAGGCCGCCAAAATAGCGATATATTTTGACTCTGGTTTTAATGCAAATTTTATGTCCTGTACATCTCCAGGTTTTAATTCAATCTCTTCGCTAGAAATCAAATCCGCCCCCAGCGTTTCCCCTTCATGACGGTATAAAGAAAAGAATTCCGAATTTTCAAAACCAGCAACATTTTTTAGCTCTAACAACCGAACAACTAGCGGTGATGGCCTACCAGAATCATCAGGATTAAGGTCCCCCCCGGCAACAAGCCTAAGATCAACCTTGGTTAAATCTGACATCAAAAACTGACAGCCAGGTAACGCAACCATCAACCACAACAGAAAAACACTCTGTAAAATGTTACGCATTCTACATTTTTGTCCCAACTTCAACATTGCTCTTTCTCCTTCAAACTTTTTGCTGCTTTTAATCGGTCAACTTGGTCTTTATAGGTCGTTGCAAATGTATCGCCAAAAACAGATGAAAATGTTGATTCTTCCTGCTGAATATCAGCATGATATTCTTTGTAAGCATCCCAATACCGTGCGCGCTTTCCAACCATCGAAAACCCTTTGGTTTGCCCTCGATCAAAGCGTTCCTCTAATCGTTCAGGGTCTAATTTTCCTAACAATTGAGTTAACGAAGCCTGCACTGCGGCCATCACTCCGATTTGATGCTCTTGGATATCACTGAAACTTTCCCGCAGGGCTGCCGGAACCGTTAAAAAGCTATCTCTATCTGTTTTCAAAAAATGCTGTAACACCTGCTTCTCATCAGCAGCAAATTTTAATGGGTTATTCTTCTCTACCTGCACTAACGTCATGTCCATTCGAAATTCATTTTTAAGGCTCGCCCGGCCTTTCATCACATGTACCATTCCTGCAAACGTTTCCTTTAACGCCTCCCCCGCCTGCTCCATTAAAGCGACGGTATCAACGGATGCCAAAGCCTCTTGAGAAATACCCAAACCTCGACTGAATGCGGCCAAATGCTCGTTGGGTTGTAGCAATGCTTGGGGAGTAATATCATGCGAACCCACTTGATAGGAATCCATCACTGACACCGTTGCTGATGGCGTAATTTCTATTGGTGTTTTAAATGGGTCAACATCAGGCTGAGAGCGTACGGCTGAAGAAGCTTCGCGATTTCCTGGCCTCGGTGAAGGGAACTGAGAAAATGCCTGGGATGCTTGAGGTGCTTTTTGTGGTGAGGCAGTCTCACCCAAATCAATAGATAACCAATCTTCAGGTAAACGCTCTGAATGCATCACTGGCGCATCAAAGGTTTCCTGTATTGCCGATAACCCATCGGGCATAGACACCGAGTCCCCATGCCATTGGTCAAGTTGGTTTTTGTCGTTATTTGATGCTGACTGCTTCGGTACATCGTTTAACGCATTTGGCATTTTCTGTCGCAGCATTTCCAATGGATCTAGGATCGGCGAACTCTTATCCTGCGTCTCAGCACTTTGCAACAGACCTCCTGGCACCACACCACTAACATTACCTGTCGGAGCAAAACTTGTGGGGGTAAACCCATTGCGTGTAGCATCAAGATGAATAACCGCTTTAAACTGGATATCACCCATCATTAACGTGTCTTCTGACCGTAATTTATGGGGTTTATTTCTATCCAATGGGTTCGCTGCACCATTAAGAAAAACACCATTAGTACTAAGATCGGTTATATAGAAGTCTTCGCCCTCTGCGCTAATTTGAGCATGGCGACCAGACAGGTGGCGACTTTGATCAGGAATAACCCAATCACAGCCCTGAGAACGCCCAATCACACCTCCCACGGGCAAAAACTGCATTGATGCATTTTCACCCAACAAAAACTGTTCAGAGCTTGTTATTTCGAGAACCAATTCCATCGGTGCCAATACCTACCCTATAACCACGCTATACAACCCAAAAAACACGTAATTCTGCTACGTTCTTGTATAGAGACGGCGCTAAAGCAAAAGATTTGGCGAAAAAATGAATAAAACTTAGAGAAATAGTGCAAAAAATTGCACACTTTACATTGTGAATTACAACCTCAGAAATACTTTCTTTTCAGAACCCACAAACTTCGAATTTGATGCAACAATGTTTGCTGAATATCTCGATCTAATCCATTGAGTAATTTAACGTGAAAGAGATTTTGAATAAAATAGATACTAACGGTGAGCAATCACAGGGCATTGAATCTAACCCTTTGCTGGAATATCAAAACTGGTCGGGGCGAGAGGATTTGAACCTCCGCCCCCTACAACCCCATTGTAGATGAAACACAAACCTAAGTTGTTGTTTTATATCTATATCAGGGTGTTTTAAATGATTCCTCAAAATGGCTATTTAAACCCTAAACCTTCTCTTATCTAAAAATGTTCTTGCAGTACGAATTTGGGATTATATGGTCACCTTATAAAGAAAGATAGGAATAAACGCCAACCTTTAACTCGATAGTTTTGGCTACAGATACAGTTATGGCTTACCTACTTCACTGTACATTTTTCTAATATCAGAATAAACAGCATGAATTCAAGTCAATTTAAATGACAATTCTTCCTGCTATCTATGCCCATCAAATGCCCCAAAAATACTTTCTAACACAGTATTGAAAGCAGGCCAAAGCGATATCTTAATTAGAATTTATGAGACTAATGATAGGCAGCCACACAAATTGGATTACAGTCTTGGACTCATTTGTGAGACATATCTCACAGTAATCAAGGAGGATACCTCTCTTGTTTGTTTATTACCCATATAATACTATTTAGCCGCTTTACGGAACGGCTAGGCATTTCTCAAAAAACATATAATTCTGCCGAAATAATCCAAACTAATAACAACAAAAGGAATTGGATCATGCTCTCCCATCTATATTGCTATACCCGTTACAAAATTGGTTATATTTTTCTAATTGTAACAACTATGACCATATTATCAGCTTGCGGCAGTTCTTCTGTATCAATAGATAGCCCTCTTGATGGTTCAATATTAGACGTTGGATCATCAGGTATTAATATCCAATATTCTGACGAAGACACCTCAAACCTTATTGTTGAACTAAACGGGGTAAACATTACCGATACGTTAGAAATTGCTGCAACCAATGCAACTGGGACTGCTAATGAGCTTGTGGGGGGGCTAAACGTTCTTAAAGCAACGCTTAACGGTAAAACAGTAATATCAAAATTTGACTATTATATGGCGGGGATCCCCACCAATGTTACAGCATTATATAGCGACAAGGCTTACGATGACGCTATAAAGGATAGGTATAACTCACTAGCCCATGATCAACTGTTGGATTTAGCTAAAGAGTATGGATACACGTCAGACATATCAATTCCAACAGAAATTGTTTCTGAGGGCTCCCGTATTTTAATGGCACAACTTCATGATGAAGGCGCACCTAACACCAGCAAAGTATTTTTGCTTGACACTCGCGCAGACTCTGCTGAAGGGGGGTATATAGATACTGCAACTCTCAACATCTTTACTGGAGAGTGTGCTTTGCAGGTTATCACTGAAACTCACAGTCAGAGCTTTGACCTATGCGAGTCTCCTGAAACCACATTATTAAAAAGGCTTCTTGAAAAACAAGATTACAACAAAGTAGCCGAAAAGTGCGGTAATGACTCACCTTGTTCTCCTCAAGTCATCAGTTATGCAAAAACAGTCATCAGTTCTGTGAATGGTTGCAAAGTGTTTTATTCTCCTCATTGTGCAGGTTCAGCATTCAGTTTTACTGATGCCCTATTGGTTTTGGGTGTATGTAATTCGTCGAATATCGATCCTAATGGTGCTGGCAGTGGTGGTGGCGGCGGTTGCTCCCCCGATCCAGAGAACCCTTCTAATCTCCGTTCCTTTGGAGAGCCCCACATTATGACAATGGATGATGTTCGCTATGAAAACCATCTCGGTGGAGAGTTCGTACTACTTAGAGAAAAGTCAGTAGCTGGATTGGAGATACAAACAAGACAACAAATTATGGTCTCCGGCTCATTCAACGCAGCAGTTGCAATGCGCCTAGGAGAGGATGTCATTGAGTTCAGGCGGCTTAGTCAAGAATTACTTATTAACGGTATAAATCAAACATTAAATGAAGGAGACACGCTAACTTTAGCTGGCGGCTCCTTCATTTTAAGAAACAACGGTATATGGATTTCAACCCCCGAAGGCAATCAAATCCAAGCTTTAGTTTCATCATCTCATTTAGACATACATATCGACCTCGCCTCCACATTATCTGGCAATGTAGAAGGGCTTTTGGGTAATTTTGATGGTGATAAGAATAATGACAGAACTCTTCGCAATGGAGGGCTAACTTGGGATATTGCAGTCTTTAAAGAGGATTGGAGACTTCAACAAGAAGAGTCTCTATTCACTTATGAAGAAGGTCAAAGCACAGATACGTTCTATGTGCCTACAGTAGATCCAGCAGCTATTGAAGAAGCTTATCTAAATGAAGCGTCCGATATATACTTTGAACAGTGCGGTGAATCACCTTCCGCAGACAGTACTTTGGTGACGTCTATTGCGATAGATCTAGCGGCAGGAATGACGGTGGAGGATATTAATGTTTGGTTTTCAACAAACTGTGAAAATGGCTCAGTAATCGCACCAGTTACATCCTGGAACGAGCTATATGCGAATTTTAGTGGCAGCTGGGACACATCATACGGTTACCAGATTAATCTGACTCAAAATGAACGGAACATTACTGGGTTTTATTCATCTCACCCAACCCTAATTGAGGGTACCATGACAGGCAATATCTTCACTGGGAAGGCGCTATATGACAATGGATCTGATACCCCACTACTTTTATTCGAAATGATAATTACGTTATCTGACGATGGCCTGTCATTTACGGAAGTTCGTTGGGCTGATGGTTGGTCTACAACATCAACACATACTGGCACAAAGCTATAACCCGCTAGCTTTGAGCACCTTACCATTCAACGGATTGGTAAGGTGCTCATATATAAGTAGGTTTTTGTTTATTACATTAATGACAAGTGAAGTTAAGAAATGAAGAACACGACGTAACGGGCTATGAGTTTGAGATTAGGGCTTTGTATCACGTGCAAAATCATTGGGTTAACTATATAGAAAAGCACGACTTTTAGCAGACAATAACTCTCTAACGTCTTTAGCTGGACTAGAGAACATCCATTCAATTACAGGCTACTTATCTTTATCTAGCAATCATGCCCTATTATCATTGGCTGGATTAGAAAACCCTCAAAGTGTTAATGGTTTTCTAGAGCTGAGCCATAATGCTTCCCTAACATCGTTATTAGGGCCAGAAAACCCAATCTGTTACCGAGTTAAACAATCTTTCGAAGATTGATCAGTATTTTGAAATACGCGATAACGAAGACCTTTGCAAATCTAATATTGATGCACTGCTGAGCCAAATTGAAAGTGCCTATGAGATAACGGGAGAGATTCAAATCACTAACAATAAAGACTGTTAATCCCCTAACAACCATATAGTATATTTAATATTTTCGTTTGAAGTATAATCGTTACACGCCCCCATCATTCTTTAAAGCCATCACAATTTCATTATTAATCCTATCTTGCGCCAAAGATAAACGGCGAACTATTTCCTCAAAAACATCAGGCTGGCGATCAACAAAAAACATACGCCCCTCAATTGAAGACTCATGGTCTTTAGCAATTTCGCTAAGACGCCTTGCGTTAGGCACAAGTTTTAACTCACCCCTTAAAGCTGCCTCATAATCAACGCCCTTTTCCGCCCAGCGCTGCTTTTTCATCTCCACTACATCGAATATTGCTTGTTCATTAGCAAGTGGGTCAACAGCACTTTTTTGCAACATACAGTCAACATCATACCAATGCCTTGCAAGGCGGTGTTTACTGGGTTCTTTTTCCATGGTTGAGTACTGATGCAATGCTGTCAGTTTTTCCCACATGATGTACGAGGGGTCATAAACCTGAACCTTGGCTTGTGGAAACTTTAATTCCTGAAGCTCTGGTATAGCTGACATGTAACTTTCAATCGTATGCTCAACAGTTGGCTGCCCCCTATTCCGGCCACCAAATTCAAGCAAGACATAGTCCAAGTGGTAATTGCTGTCTCCATCAGTCACTTTCGGAAACTGGATATTGATTTTCTCTCCAGCGGAATCAGGCTCAAGCTCAGCGCACAACTGTTCAATGCCATACTCAGCAAAACGCTTATTCAACTTTTCAACAAGTTCGCCAGACCATTCTGTCAGGCGAGTAGTTTGATTCTTACGAAACTTCTGCCGTTGGTTTCCACTTTTTATTGACTGGTCCCATGCAGCAGCCTCATCATCAACCTCAGCCAGATCTGCCCAATGAATCGAAAGATCTATATCCTCTGAAAATCTGTCTATAACCTTCCAACACTTACTAAGCGCCGTACCGCCCTTAAATGCTACCGAATAATCCCCAAAAAGATGCTCATCATATAACAACCTCAAAATTTCGGTCACCCACAAATCTTTTTCCAAAAAGAAGTCAGGCAGGCCATCTGGATGTTTTTGGGCCGCTAGTATTAAAAGCTGTTTCAGCTCTTCTTTCTTTTGGGGATCTCGATAAAATTCCAGTATATGCATTAAGCTACAAGCTCCAGTTGCTGCAGCTTACTTTGCCAGCTTGTGAGCAAAGGGAGCTCGATTAACCTTTTTATTGCAGTTCTGGCTTCTGCGGGAGTCAGGGAAAGGCGCTGAATAGCTTTTTTCAAACCCGAAACCTCCACTGCCTCGGGTGGAGTTACTAAAAGCCCTCTCAGCAAGGCTCCTTCAGGCTCCTTTTCCCAACGCAACTTTTGACTGCTGGTGTGGCGAACTTCAACAACCTGATTTCCGACTTTGAACTCTCTGGACGGACCAGTACTCCAAAAAACGGTTTTCATTGGTGCCTGTGTCTGCAATCCCAGTCGATAAGCTGCCTCTTGCCCTTGGCTTGCCAACTTATAGCCGTGCTCTTTGGCCCAAACCTTGGCAACCTGCTCCGCACTAGCCGTCGTTGTTATTGAAGGCATGCTGGGTAAAGGTTTCGGCCGAACATAATAACCTTTAGAAACACGCTCAATGCCCCCTTCCTGAGCTAAACGACTAATCGCTTTTTGGACAGATGTGCGGCTCCCCAGGGTATAAAACCCCGTGATCGAAAAGGGAGCTCCGCGCTTCATGCGGTTAATCCTGGTGGCCACTTTCATTGAAACAGACATAAATCACCTAAATCCTGACACAAAATCCCTATGTGCTTTTATTGTAACCTATTAATTACAAGGCTTTCCAGCATTTTTATGTCAGAATTAACATGGCCACATAGAAACCAAATAAAGTTAGCTAGCCTGGCGCGTGCCTGATCACCATGACCCAGCATCACCTGAATTTCCCGGAAGCAAGACTGGAAGCTTGGGCTTGAGTTTTTACAAATTGGAATGGACATCAACTTATTAACAGCGATGAGACGAGGCGACATTGTTAATTTAAAATTCGACCAGAATATAGCTGGTGATTATTTATGCAAAGAGGCTTCTAAAGCTATGAGAAAGCTGAAAGGGGTAATGGCACACACCGATACAGAAATGACGGAGCACTATAAATCTGGTCACGAAAAAAAATGGACAGACATACAAATGACTTTGCCAACAACGATTTTAGAGGGAGGTTTTTAAGAATTTAGTTAATGTGCGGTGTTTGTGTACCGTTTCTGTACGGTTAGTAGAACCTAACCGTGGAGACCATCAAAACTGGTCGGGGCGAGAGGATTTGAACCTCCGACCCCTACAACCCCATTG
>MAAB01001271.1_pt1 | contig 41312 bp, 57 predicted proteins | sample 1115991 | NCBI WGS metagenome assembly MAAB01 (sample SAMN04961124, study PRJNA320927) | seawater metagenome | isolation source: sample BD02T18 sea water enriched with oil for 18 days | place: USA:Gulf of Mexico | collected 2013-07-27 | reverse complement strand
GCGAATAGTGTGTTTATACTTAAGATCAAAGCAAGAATACTTAATTTGATTTTCATTTTTATCCTTCTTGTAATAATTTATGCCATTGTAGTAAAATTTTGTTAATTAAGTGTTAATTCGTGATAGTTATTATGAAATATGCATAATGTATCAAAACACTATATAGTCGCATTTTCTACAAACTTATGCAATCTTAAATTATTTGACATATCGTAACTGTGTCATTATTTGACACAAAATCGACACACTATCGACACACCAATATTAAAAGTTTTGTTAATATTTGTGTCATTCTGAAATACATTCAATCTCAATAAAAAACTATCCTATAACTACACCTTGAAATACTTTAAAGAAAGAAAACATTAATGCTTTGGTGGGAAAATTGGCTTGACTCTATAAATACGAGGAAATAGACATAAACTTATAGGGAAGGTGAAGGAATATAACATCTCGTCCCCTCACCTTTATATACAGTGCTTTTTATAATTTAAATTTACTTCTAGGTAACATTAAAGGTAACTATACCTTTTCCTCGTGAGTCTTTTTGATAAGTTTTTGATAAGAATTGATAGCGTCGTCTTTTGTTGGGACAGTGTTAATTCCAAGTTCTCTTAATATTCTATGGTATTCACCCATTGAGTTTGTATTGAATGTAAAAGACGTATCAATTAAGTTTTCAACATAAGCTGTTCTTCCTAAAATAAATATTTCTTTTTCATCAAACTGTACACTATGAATTGTGTCAATATTAATATATATTTCTTCTTTATCCGTAAAATCAATGGGAAATCGACTATCCGATTGAATTATATCTTGGCTAATACTGAATTTTATGAACTTTTTTTGCAATCTGAAATCCTTTGGCTTTTTAAATTTAAATAATAATATCATATATTTCTTTCATTCTGCAATACAATCAAATCAATCGAAAAAACTATCCTATAATTACAACATGTATTATTTAGAAACTTATCACTTAAAATATATTAGAGAATTTTGCCAAGGCAATTGCAAAGACATTATCAATCATGAAGATAAAACTAATGTCGAATTATGGAGAGGAAAATTTAAAGGTTTTACCTATGGAATTTCTACAACAAATTATTTAATTTCCCAAGTTAATCGAAGAACAAAACCTATGGAACTTCATGCACATTTTAAAGAGCAACAAACTAAAGTTCAATTTGATACATATAGGTGTGAAGAATTCCAGGAGGGAGTAAAGGAATCAATTCTTAAAATTATTGAGTATGTTAAGGGATTGAATTGATTCCAATCTGTTTCAATGGAGAAACAGTAACAAGTTCTAAAGGTTTTATTTTATTTATTTTAATAAAAAAGTCCTTGTACATTAATTCAGAGATACTTAGTTCAGAAAGAATGGTGATAACGTGAACATTATTGATATTATGATTCTCTAATAGAAATTTAATTATCTCTTCAGAATTATCTTCTCTAAAGGTATCTAGTTCTGAGTAGAAATACAATTCACTCGGACTAGACCATCGGCTAGTATAATTGAAATCCTTACGTTTTTCGTTAGTAAGCAATTCATACAATTTCCACTTAAAGATAAATTCATCAGGCTTATAAATTAGTTTATTAATATTATCGGTAATGAAATCAAAAAAACTTTCATAAACCATTTCCCTGAAAAAATCAGTATTTCTTAAATTATCATTTAAATAAATTAGAAAATCTAATGCACTATTCATTATTATATAATAATCACTGCCCCTATAAGTATGAATATTATAATTATTGATGCTTGTAATTTTCCCATTGAGTAATATTTTTATGTTCTTTACCATATGCAAAACTTTTTGATTAATGTTATCAGTAATACCACATTTAATATGTTCTGCTAAATCATCAATGCAAATTTTTAAATTATCAATTATCTTTTTTTCATTATCGGGTATATGAAGTATATTAATTTGATTAAATATAGCAAATGTAACTTCTATATTCTGTTTATCCATTATCAGATTCTCCTTTGAAATTATGCAGTATATTACCTGAAAATTGATAAATAATCTGACTTTTAAATTTTATATAAATCGTACCCATAATCCCATTATAGGATAAGTGAGAGTTTTACCAAGATAATGAATTACATTTCTGATTTGAAGTAAACGCAACAGGGTAAATTACTTTCTCTTGTGTATGAATAATATTAAATTTGAATCTCAGATAAAATATGCTGGGCTGTTATCTTCATTGTCAATAATCACCTAAGATCCAATAGCAATTTTTTTACCGTTTTTATCTATATATGTCATCTTACGATAATCCTTCCCTTTATTAATTTAATATACACTTTGTTAAGAAAGAATTTCATCGAGCATTCTAAAAAACTTTTCAGTAAATTCATTTATTTTATACAATTTAGTTTTTACTTCTTTTTCAGGTATTTTTCTTTCCCCACTTAATACTGCTACGGTTCGTTCTTTTTTCTCAAAGATTCCTAACTGCAGTGCTTTCTGAAAACTCGAATACTCTTGGCTAGTTTGAATTTTAAATCTATTTGGCCTACCATTTACAAAATTACATTCTTTTAACTCTTTATGAATTTTGATTAAATCAAGATCGTTTAATGTATTAATATTACTTAATAAAGTACTTTCATAATAGTTTAAATTACCATTTTTCACTAGCTCAACGGACAAACGCGCTAATAACTTAGCATGCAACTCATATGTTGTAGTTCTTGCTTTTTCAATAAACTCATAAAGATAATTCCCATTTTGTTTATTATTTGATAGATTATCATAAAATTTAGCTTTTGCCTGATCACTTATTTCAGAATGACAACGTGTAAACTCCTCAAGCCTGAATAAGAATCTCTCACCCATAAATTTGTCATAGCTTGCAATTATTGATTCAGCTCCGATTCCTTTATAAATTGTTACATAGGCAAATGACAAAACTGAATTAACAACATCCCCTACCATCCCACTTTCATACTGTTCTTTTTCAATATTCATACTCTTCCCTTTATAAAAATTTTACAAATCTTAACAAATATTACTTTAATTTATATTTTGTTTTAAAAACTTAATATTGTTTACTATATTATTTATGTGGGCCATAGGGTAAGAGTGTAGACTCCCTTATTTTTAAATTTAATAATAGTTTTCTATAGAATAATCACATTATAATCACAATAGAAATCTTAAATTATTTTTTGATAAAATATTCTATATTACAACACACAAACCGTTACAGCCAATAAAGGATAGAGGATATGATAAAAGAAGAAGATTTATTTTTCAAACAAGACTTTTTTGTAGATGCAGTATCAATATTTTTAAGTTCATTAAGAGATTACGATTTAGATCAAGGATTTGAAAAAAATAGAAATGACTATTTAATTTCAATTTTAAAAAATATGAGAAGTAACCCTATTGCATGGAATAAACATTGTCCAATAACGATAAATAGCCAAGGTTCAACGTTATTACAGAATATGAATATACAAAATGGCATATCTTATTCGAAAGAACACTTCGATAGTTTATTTGCAATTTGTTTTAAGTTTGTATTCGAGTTCCATTTGTCTACAACTATAATTTATGATTTTGATCTTGATAACATAATAGAATTTGCAATTGAGAATATTGAAGAATTCGAACTATCGGCAACACGTAAATTAAATCACACTATTAAAGTCTTTCCCATTTCATTGTTTAAACACGTATCAAATGGTGAAGCTATTGAAAGTATAAAAAACTTCAATGCTCGTGCGAATATAATGGAAGATAAAGAAAAAAAATGGGAACTTGATTTCAAAAAGAAAGAAGATAATGTTTCTGCACTAAAATCAAAATTAGATGATTATGAGAAAGATTACAATTTTGTAGCTCTTTATGATGGATTTAAAAAGTTAGGTACTCAAAAGCAATTTGAAAAATCTTTATCCTTAGGTTTTTTATTTTTTCTAGGATCATTTATAATTGCAACATTAACTGTTGAAATATACTATGTTTTGCAAAATATAGAAACGTTAAAAGGAGCTAATTCATTATTTGCATTGACTATGATACCTATGACCTCCCTTATATTTATAATAATTTATTTTTTTAGAATTGTTTTGCATAATTATAAAGCTGTTAAATCACAGCTTCTGCAAATTGAGCTCAGGCAAACCTTATGTCAATTTATAGATAGTTATTCTCATTATGCCAAAGACATTAATGATAAGAGTCCTGAAACATTAAAAAAGTTTGAGCAAATAATTTTTTCAAATATTGCTTCATCCGATGATAAATTACCTTCAACTTTTGAGGGTATAGATCAATTTTCTAATTTAGTAAAAGCTTTTAAAAAATAGAGGAGTATAAACACTCCTCTTATTCTAAATCTCTATATGCATATACCATTTTTAAAAAGTGGTCCACATCTCCCTTCCCTGCGTTGGTGTTATAGTGTCTTTTCCAATAAGCTGCACGACCTTTTAAAGTCAATGGAATATCATCTGATACAGGTAGATAATGTAATCTACAAAACAATAAAGCTAAAAATGTGTTATATCGTAAATCATTCCACTCTATTAAATCTAAATCAATTCCTAGATCTCGTTTGATCTTACTTCTATATTTTGCAGACCTTTTTTTAATATCATCAAAGGGATGGTACGGTTTACCGTTATCCACTTGACACAATCCCAAACCTGCTTTTAAGGTCCTATCTAAAATACGGCCCATTCCTGTTTCAGCACAAGCTGTTTCAAGTAACATATCCACAGCTGTGTTATTTTTCCCATGGCCTAAACAGTCACAAACAATTGTTGCCTGGTGTTTTACATCTTTGATAAAACCATAACTTGGAAATGTATTTTTACTCATGACTCTTCCTTTTTTCAAGTGCTATTAAAATCTCTTTTACTCCACCTTCTATGTTGTCAAATCGTTTATCAATATGTTTTTCAAACTTTTCAAACTCTCTAATCCTAAGATAAACTTCATCAGCTTTATCACGTGTCAGGTATTGAGATTTTTGTGTTTGCAACTCTACGATATCAGCTGCAAACGTATCTGTTTTTCTAAACAATGAATCAATTTGTTTTTTAAATTCTGCATTTTGATATTTATTAACAGCAAATTGCGCTACATTTGCAAATATAAATATAACAATTGTTATCATCCAACCCTCAATACCATTCATCACTTTTTCCTTTTAAAATTTATATATACAAAAGAACCTAAACAAAGTTTTATTTGAATAGGTTCTACACTTTCACTCTGTTATTTTATCGTCAACTGCAACTGCAACTTTATCAACTTCTGTTGCCACTTCATGGATTGTACCAACAACTTTTTTCACTTTTTTATATCCCTCTTTTGCTCCGATATAACCCGACTTTACTGTTTGGTACTTCTCACTAAAACACCCTGTAAAACCAACCATTACACACACTAAAACTAACACATTAATTACTAACTTTTTCATCATATACCTCCAAGTATTTTTGATTTATTTGTCTTTGTTCATCTGTTTTATCATTCCAAGCTTTCCAACCCAAACAGACCACCATCCAATAATATGCATATCTTCTAATATAAGCTACTTGTAGCACTTGCATTGCTTCTAAAAACAGATTATCAGCTTCATTTCTAGGTAGCTTTTGCGTACCAAATAATGCATCATGTAATATGGCTGCATTAGTATATTTTCCAAAGTGTTTTAAAAATGCTTTGGATGCACCATCATGGATAAATCCCTTTCTCACTACAAAGATTCTTCCATCTATTGAGCGATAATATAAATCATGTTCTAACTTATATAAATCATCTGATATTTGGAAACTTTTAGCATATGGGCAAGGTGTTCCATTTTGTAAATAGAACCCTGCTTTTTTTGGAATGTTTTCAAATTCTTTTTTCAATTTTTCCTCCTTTAATATTTAAATAAAATCACTGCTTTTTCAGTCATTGATTTTTTCATAGTTTCAACGATACTTTCTATCATCACTGTATGGGGTTTATTATCTGCACCCTTCCACATTACGGTGGTATCTTTATACACATATTGATATGCATCTGCAGGTGTTAATACTTGTGATACTTCTTCACCTTCTTTAATGATTCCAATTGAAAAAGCTTTGTTAAACGTAGCATTTGCAACGGCAATTACTGCAGCCATATTTCCAATTGATTCACCATTTGAATCATAAAAAACTTTGTTATGTAAGATTTTTAAATCATCAAGTTCTTTAATCTTTAAAACTTTATTTGTAACCACTAAATCATCAGCTTCTTTTTTAGCTAACTTCACATCATCTTTTTGATAAATTCCGTTTTCATCAGGAGTATCCATATAACAATCTTTTGGATACTCTAAACCGTTTTCATCTTCTGCTAAGAATTTTCGCTCTATTGATACATACTCACCATTAATAAGTATTTGCATTTTCCCAAATATATTACGCATCTTTTGTTTCTCCTATATATGTTGCTATTATTTGACAAGGAGCAGAGTCGATAGAACCATTAAATGATTGATTATGTCCTGAGCCAATACCATTTGATTGCCCATAGTTTACACCTTGAACCCCTGTGACAATTACTATTCCTTTAGCATTACTTCTAGCTACAGTTCCATAGCCACTAGTAGATATGCTTGAATGGTCAGACCATCCCGTTTCACTCCATAATCCATTTTCAAATGTTTCAGCTTTAACATCCCAATCACTAGCTTTTGTTTCAAATCCAAGATTAGGATAAGCATATGTATATTCATTGTCCTTGTCTACATCACCACAAGGAATTTTAAATCTATTACCATTCAGCTTAGTAACTCCATTGACTGTTATATTTCCAAACAATTCAGCCACTTCAATTTTTTCAACTTTATAAACTTTTCCACCACTTGCATATATTTTTGCTATTTGTGCATATCCATTATCATAGGACACATCAAGATAATTTTTGTATTTGTTTGTTGTTTTGTCATAGTAGTCTGCTAGTTCGATGTCTAACACTTGTGCTTCAATGAAGTGTACTTCCTCTGCCGTCAAGTAATCAGTTACACCCCCAGCAGTTGAAATAACTTCAACCTTAATGGCTTTGTATTTGGTGCTATTTAAAAATCCCATATCTGTAAACACACCACTTTCAAAATCCCCTGAAACATATCCACTTACAGTAGCAATCAAAGTCCATGTACCATCAGAGCCAACAGTAGTATCGTTACTCACCCATATATTACCACTACCTAAACTTCTCTGTGGGAAGGTCGTTTGTTGTTTCCATCTAATTTTATTTATAGCTATTGGTGTGTCATAGATATAACCAAATTCAAAACCTACTGCATTGTTTAAAGTAGAGTGTAAAGCAGAAGAAGTGCCATCAAAAGCATCATGTGCACCATCAGAAGGGGTGTTATTATTAGCAAATGCAATTCCACTTGGAGCTGTATCACTTGTCATGATAGGGACAGTATTAGTTATTGAAGGGTTATCATCACCATTAGCTAAAAATCCAGTAACCTTACCACCTCTTTGTGGTTCATTTTCAACAACACTAACCACACCCAAATCATCAATAACTGCATAAGAAATATCAGGTAAAGCAGTGGTATATTCATAGTTAGATAAAAACTTTTTGATGTTCTTATATGAACCTTCTGATTTTCCTTTAACTCCATGTGCATATCCGTTGAATTTAGGATATGAAGTTGCACTTGGTTTGTCAAAATATGTACCTCCACCATCTCCTACAGTATCACGTTCAACTATGGCTATATAATTTGTTCCTGAGCTATTAAAAGTTGCATCAGTAGAGTTCAATATTAAACTCGTATCTGTAACTGCCACAGTATAAGCCTGATGAACATCACTTACTCCTGACGTATTCATGAAGAGAGAACTACTAGTCTCTCTTAGAGAATCTTGCCAGTTCCAGTTACCTGCTAAATCTACTCTTTTAATCCTCCAACTATTAGCTCTGAATCCTACTTCAATTTCATTACCAACTGTTACATTACCCTCATACTTAACCAACTTTTTATAATCTGAATTACCAAAGAAATAATCTACATAGACAAACCCTGCATCATTTACATTTCCATGATTTCCTTTAAAGTGAAATGACGTATCAGTAGGTGCTGTGTTTTCCCAAGCATCATTTGCTGACGAAGCATTACTTCCAGTAGTTGAATAATATAATTGCATCTTATTATCTTTATCGCCATGATAAACATACCCACCAGTTGCCCCATTTAACTTTTTAGTTTCTTGATAATCAACTAGAAAAGGTCGCCATGAATCAGTTGCACTATCTGAACCAACTCTATAACACATACCACATTTTGTTATTGGATTAAAAGCCACAACTTCCAATGTACCACTTGATGTTAAAGATGCTCTAATATTTGTGTAGGCTTCTGTATGTAGGACGTATTTTTTGAGGTTCTCATTAACCCTTATATCGCTAGTTGAACCATTACCAAGTGTTACCCCCGTGGAAGTAGGCGTAACCTTACCAAATCTACCATCTTCTGCACTTGACAAATCAGTAGCTAAGTCTTTATCATCCCCTCTAAAACCATCAGTAACATGATAGGAATAAGCGACATCTAGCCCTTTAATCGTATTCTTAGTGATAAGTTTGTTATCATCTAATAGAATCTCAATAGGTGTACTTAAATCTTGTGCTACCCCTGCATCATTTCTAAATTCATTAATCGTTCTATCTGCATTTGAGTAAAGATAATAACCTGAACCATTAAAAGGAACTGTGTAATCAATAGAACCAATACCCGTTACTAAACTTTGACCTCCTGTAATACCAGTGTATAAATGAGTGTTTAGACCTAAAATATTATTGGTATTTGAAATACTCACATCACCATCAAAACCATCTACACCATGAAGTGCTGAACTTGTTTCTATGACTACATCACCACTTCCTGTTATATCTTTACCATTAACAGTTTTTACATTTGTTCCTGATACCAAAGTATCTTGTTTAGCATCAACCATTGTATCAATTGCACCAGATGTATATGTTGCATCCCCTGCACTTGCAAGTGTTGCCATTTTTGTGTCAATCTTTGTTTCTAGTTGGTCTGCTGCACTTTGTACTTCTATTTGTAAGTAGGTTTTAACCTCACTCATTATTGTGTTTATTTTTGAACCTGCAGTTGCAATTTTATCTGTGATTGCAAGTGTAACTGTAGGAAAAAAATCATTTATATTTATCATTAAGCTGCTCCTATTGTATTTTCTAATTTTGTGGCAATTGATATTTTTTCTATTGAATCAAGAATCCAATCAGATGCATCAAATGCACCTGTTAATCTTGTACTTGTACACCGTTTGATATTGTTTCCATCTATCCATAAATCATTGATTTCATAGGGTGCATATGGTTCTATGTTGTACACTTTGACTTCATTGTCAACAATACCTGCAGTTGTCAATTGTCCTAACATACGTCTTACCACTGCCATTTGTTCTGTGGTACATAAAATCCATTGTGTACCTGTGTAATATTTGTATAATTCTTTGTTACTTCCTGTATCCCATGTAAGACCTGTTAATGCTTCATCATTAAATGTATAATCACCAATATCCATATTTTCAACGGATACTTTCCAAATGTCATATTTGTTTACTCCAATAGGTGCATCAAAAGAAGTATAAATGGTCATAAGTCCATCTAAAAAAGCAGCTTCAATTAAACCTGCATCACGTATTAGATAAATCAAACATGGTTTATTTACTTCAATATCATAGTTTGTAATATCTGATTTATTTTGAACCGTATCTACACAATGACATGCCAAAGAATAAGTACCCACATCAAGATTATTTAGTGAGAGTGAATTTACAGATGTTCTATATATTTGACCTGATAAATCCAATTCATAGTGTTTAAAATCTACTTCATTGTTTTTATCCCATGAAAGAACTTCTTCACCATTTACCCATGTTGCAGTTAAATTTGTAAGTGGGTCTGGCTTTTTTGATGCACCTAAAAAATCGTGTGTTATTGTTTGTTTTCCAACTTGTATTGTGTAGGTTTCACCTGCATTTAATCTATTGATTAATTCATAAGTATTTGTAAAACTTTCACCAAAATTAACACCATTTACTAAAATAGTTCTTTGTAGTGCATTTCCACCATTCCATGTTAAATTTAAAACTTCATCCACTGAACCATCACGATTTTTAACCAATGTCTCTGAAACAGTTAGATTTGTAATTGCATCTTCAATAATCACTTCTTCTACTTCAATATTCACCGTATCATCATAAACAGTTGGGTTATATTCAACGGCTACTATTTTTCTTTTAAGATCAGATGCTCTTGTAATATTTGTAACTCTGTATAAATTGGTGGCTTCTGTGCTTTGTTTCCCAAAAGCAAATACAACATTTACAGGTGTAATAATCTCTGGAACATTTGTAAGCATCAAAGTATCTGTGATTGTTTCAGTATTTACAACGGATACATTAAAAGTTAAAATTTCATCTGTTTCAAGTCTGATTTGAAGTTCATAGTTTTCATTCGCTTCAAGTGTGACTTCTTGATCTAAAGTGATAGAGTTTCCTAGTACTGTATTTAAACGTCCATCAGCTAAAGTATTTGTCATATGACGAACACCTACTTTTATAACTTCACCAACTGAACATGTAATTGAGTCTGTAAACGCTGTGAAGGTACAAACTTCACTTATATATCTATTGGTATTTAAAAGATGTTGTGCGTACTCTAAAGCCATGTTTCTATTGGTACAACCGTATAAAGTAATTGAAGATTTAATTTCTATTGAATTACTATCAAAATCAAAAGCTTGTACTTGTACTGTTTTGGTTTTATAATCAGTATCTTCATCATGATAAGTTACTTCTATGACATTTGCACGTTCATTGTAAGGAATATAATCAATCTGAAAACTACTATCAATAATATTTCCACCTGTAAATAAAAAGCTTTGTGTGGGAATATCAACCACTCTTTCAATGATAGGTGTAAATACTGACCCGAATTGAACCACTTTTGCACGACCTAAAAGAGATACCATGTCTAAAGCTGCTTGAAGTTCTTGTTGAGTATCTAAACAAAGACCTATGTAATAACTTTTAGCTGTACAAAAATCTGCCCAATCTTGAAACTTAACCAAATCAATATCTGAATCTGGAATACCTTCACGTTGTAGTAAATCATAACATGCCCATGCAGGATTGTTTTTAGGTTTATTTATGTCCAATGTAGTTGTATTATTTGACTCACAAGTGATTACAGGATAACCACCATTTAACTGATCTGTTGCAAGGGCATTGATACTCAATAATGCAACTGCAGGATATTTAAAATCATCATAAACAATTTCATTGATATAATCTAATTGAAGATCATTTGAAGTTCTAGTATCTTCACTAAAATCAGATGTTCTTTTAAGTCGTACATCATATTGTGCTTTTTCTAAATCTTTAAAATTGTATGTTAATCTTTTGGTTGTTTTATAAGTTGTATTAACTGTTTTTGTAAGTGGGGTCCATACTGTATCACCTACTTTTTTATAAGCCAATTCAAAAGAAACTGAATGACTTCCATAACTTCCAGAATTGTTAACATAATATAAACCTTTTGGAAATGAAACAACAATTTCAAGTTCATCAATACTATTTCCCAAAGTGGTATATATTGTTTCTGCATCTTTTACATTAAGATTTCTTTGTAATGGAACAGTGGTTTCACTGTCTCTAAAGTTTCCAATGGGTTCTTGTTCAACTGTTCCTTTGGTAATACTGTATTCTATATCGTTAAAATTACTTATATCTTGACCATTGATTTTGATATTTGTAATATCATCCACTTCACCATCATTTACAGCCATCAACATATTTAAGTGTTGTTTATCTTCTTGTAGAGATAAATAAGAAGAAATTACAGGTGGTGTTATTGGTGCAAGTCCTAAAACAATAGGAAGTGTTGACCCTGCATCTTTTGCATTACTTCCACCAGAAAAGGCATAAGTAGGTGAAACAGATTCTAATACACTTCCTAGTGCTGCACCTGCAACTGCTGCACTAGGAACTGGTGCGATTGAATTGATTAACATTCCACCACCAACAACAACGGCAATTTGTGTTCCGTACATTATCCCATATGCTGCTGCTTGTGTTAAAGCTGTGGTTGCTCCAATTGTACTTAATGCTGCTACTCCAATACCTGGTGCTGCAATAACTAAAGCCAACATTGCCACGGTAGTTAGTATATTTTTACCACCTCCACCTCCTCCACCTTTTGGGATTGGCACAATGGCAAGATTATCACCCTCTTTTAAAACAAGTTCATAGTTTTCTGTGATTTGACCATTTAACGATACTACAAATTCAAGATCATCATTGGCATCAATTAAATAATTCCATATAGGTTTATTTGCTTTAATTAATTCAATAGTTTTATCATGTGGATTAAAAGGATTGTTTATTGTGGTTAAAGTTGTGACCATGAATAAAATCCTTTTATTTGAGTTTTAATTATTGGGTTATCTATACAGATAACATGACATTGAACATTTTTAAAAGTGTGTAACATTCTTTTATCATCTATCATCACACCAAAATGTGTAATCATATTTGGGTGTTGTGGGTTGGTACTCATTGCAACAACACTATTTTTAACTGCATGATTTTCTTGTTTCCAATTACGACTAATTTGATCTAAGTACTTCACAAAACAAGATTTTGCATTGTCTGGATTTGCAATAATTTCTTCTATATCAATATTTAAAAACTCTTTGTAATAAAGTTTTACAATTCCATAACAATCTGCACCATCAAGTGTGCGACCTTTATCAACAAAAGGAATACCAATATATTTTTCTAATTCAATCATATGTTTATCCCTTTATTACCTATGGTTGCAAAGCCACCAAAACGAGGTGCATTGCCTAAAAGCCTACATGTTTTTAAAGTTTTGTCACATTCCGTTTCAATTCCTGCATAAGCACATTTTGTATCTTTAAATGTAAACCTGCAGTTATTTGGAAACATTCTTGATTGTGGTGTTCTGGCTCTAAATAAATCCCTGCTAGAAACTGTAAATGAAACTTCTTGTGCATTGATTGAAGATGAAGCCAACACCAAATTAGTAGAAAATACAGGGGTATCATTTGCCAAATCTTTAGAATTTAAAATATATAAAGTAACAGTAATTGGTGTAAATCCATTTGCTTTAATCCATACGTCATATTCACGTATATATCGACCAATAATATTATTTACATTTGCCACTTTGATTTGAAATTGTGAAGTTTCAGCATTTGAACTCTGTGAAATTTCATCCAATTCAAAAGGAAATTTATTCCATGTGAATGTTTTCCAAACTATGTCATCATTGTTACTTACAAGTCTTATTACATCTGTGGTTGAAGGTATATTTATTTCTAATAAACTCAACCAAACACTATTGGAAGTTAAAGTGTTTTTTTCTTTTTTAACGATTGATGAAATTTCCACTTTACACCTCTTTTAATACAATGGAAGTGCTGTATTTACTTGCAAAGATATAATCAAACTCTATATCATCCATATCAAATTGAACTTCATAACTGGATCCGTTTAAAGTATCATTAAAAGTAAATACCAGGGCCTGATTATTTTTAAAAAAGTTTTCCAAAGTTGTTTTTTCTGTTTTACTTAAAACTTTAAATCCTATGTTAAAGGTTTTAATTTCTCGTGTATGTTTTAAAGCTACTTGTTCATACCCTCCTGAGTAATTACTTTTTAATGTAGGTTTATTAATTTTTTCTCTAAATGATGTGATTGTTAAAGTTGGGAAAATATTCATCTCATAAGTCCTCTAAGGTTATCTCTTGCACCATTTTTATTTCTTCCAACTGCATCTAAAACCATATTGACAACTTTTGTTTGTTCTCCATTGGCATCTGTTTTTGTCATTGCACTTATTTGTTCACCTGATATTGCAGTGCTTGTTTTGTTTTCAATATGTAATTCAAATTTTGTAACTGCTGGTTGTTGTGATTGTGGAACAGTTAAAGTAACAGGTACTGTTCTATTATCAGGAAGAGGAATATAGGCTTCATTCTGTCTACCTTCGCCATACAATGCAAGTTGTGGTGAACTTGCAATTCCTCCATTTGCATATGCTCTAAGGGGTACTTCTCCTTTGCTTGACATGATTCCACCATTTTCAAAAGCAAAACCACCCAACATACTTCCAAGTCCACTCATCATAGGGGCCATGATATTTTTTCTTATCATCATTCTGGTCATGTCTGATATTATGCTATCTCTTAAACTTGCAAATTCAAGCTTCCCATTGGTTGCCAAACTGACTAGTGAATCCTCCATACTAGTCATGGCATTGGTAAATACATTTGAAGCATTTAAATAAGAGTCACTTGCAGATTTCACATAATCTTGCATTGCATCTTGTGCTCCAAAAAGCCAGTTATCAGAAGCTTCTCTTTTTTCTAATTCTTTTTCTTTAAAATCTTCTGCTTCTTTATCATTGATAATAGAGAGTTCATTTTGATACCATGCACTTAAATCTCTTTTGTTTTTGACAACTTTGTCAAACTCCTGGTACTCTACTTTTAACTGTGATCTTTCAAAGTCATATTGACTCATGATCGATTGATTATAACTCTCAGAAAATCGTTTTTGAATATTGATTTTCTCTTCATTACTTCTTTTAACTTGCTCTAATTCTTGATCATTAACCTCTGCTAATCTACTAACAAACCATTCTTCTAGTTTGGTTTTATCGGTTACATAATTACGGTATTCGTCATATTGTTGTGAAATTTGTAGACGTTCGTTATCAAATGCACTTAAAGTACTTTCATAATATCCTTGTGAAAATTCATCTTGAGCACTCTTTTTTTTCTCAAGCATTTCTTCGTATGCTTTTACATGAGCATCATAGTTATCTGTGTCTTTTCCAACACCACTATATTTATCATTTAAAGTTAAGACATCTTTGTTCCAAGCTTTTACAAGCTCTGTTGTTGATGCTTTATTTTTTTCTAATAATTCATAATGTTTCAACCACTTTTCATTGATTTTCCCTAACTCAACTTGATAAGGGTTCAGTGTTGTTTGTATATCTTTTTGTACATCTGTAACATCAAGTTTAATTTCAAGTTTTTGCTGATTTGCTTTATCTGTATAAATACCTGCCATTTTTGAAGAGAGTAATTGAAGCTCTTTATTTATTCGAGTAGTTTCTCTTTTTTGCTCACTGTCCCACATAAACTTATCATCTTGAATTACTTTACGCTCTTTAATAAGAAGTTGTCTCTTATAGATTAAATCTTCTTCTTTATGAAGATCTTTTACTTCAGACATTTGAGCTCGTACTCTTGAAAGGCCAAGATTCATCTGATCAATTACAGAAGCAAAAGGTTTTAAATTATCACTTACAGTGTTAAAAAGTGGTTCACTTAAATTCTTAGCAAACATGGTCCAACTGTTATTTAAGTTACTTAACTTTGTATCAAAACTATCTATTGCTTTAAAGTCTGATAGTTTTTCATCAAACAATCCAACCACATCTGTGCTCTCTTTAATAGCTTCATTACTAAGGCCAATAGCTCTTAAAAATCTACCCATTTCAGAAGATACTTCAACAGTACCTGTTGACAATCCATCCATTGCACTTAACATTGCGCTGAATTCTACTTTCGTACCAACAGCAATAGATAATTTTTCAGTAATACCAATCATCTCTTCACTAGAAGCACCTAGTTTTTTCATACCAATGTACATAGAATCATAAAGGGCCACTGTTTGGTTAAAAGTGTGAGGTGTTTTAGCATTGATCTTAAATAACTCATTCATCGTAACAGCTGCTTCTTTTGTAGCTATAGCATACTTTTCTGTAATGGTAAGTGCTTTTCCTGTTGAGTCAGTATTGGCACTGGTAGCTGCGTTTAATGTTGCCAATGAATTAGTGAGGTTTTCCATCTCTCTATTGGCCCCAATCCCTGTTCTAACTGTTTGACCAATAGTTGCGTTTAATACTTCAAAAGCTTTATCCACAAAATATACCCCTGCCCCTGCATGGGCCATTGTTTCTAATCTTTTTTGAAATACTTTTGTTTTATCTGCTGATTTAGTAACAGTGGTATTAAGATTTTTTAGCTGACTATTGGTAGATTTAAGTTCACGTGTGTTTGAATCTACTTTAATACTAATCTTTAAGTCTTTCACTTAGATACCTTTGTTATAATTCATCATGAAATTTTTAAATACTGGGCTTATCGCCTTTTTCTCAACATTATTGTTTGGAGTGTTAACTTCAATGGCATATTTAGTATTTTTTTTACAATAATTATTCATGCCATCCCTTACTGTTTGATATTAAATACCCATTCTTGACCCATTGCAAAAACAACTGCAGTCCATTTTTTTTTATTAAAATTATTCCACTCCAAAAAATCTTTTACAGCGTCATATCTTTTACCAATTAACTGCCCCATTCCTGAATACTCAAAAGGGATTTGCAAAAAGATTCTTGTTAAGTTATATAATTCTTCATCTTCATCATAAAAAACTATTTTAGATAAAGGATTTTCTTTTATTTCTGCTTTTTCTTCTGCATCAAGGTGAAGTTCACCCACACCTTTTGCATTTTGACTACACCAGGTAAAAAGAGAATCTATCCTCTCTTTAAGAGCTTTCCCAACTCTTCATCACACTCTCTCGCAAAAGCATATATGTTCCCTTTTTCTTTATAGTGTTCAAAAATCTGTTCAATAAGTTTTTTATCACCTACTAAATTCTCACGAAATTGAAGCATATATAATTCATCAATATCTTTTGCAAGTACACCCTCAACACTTAATTTTGTTTTGACTTCATCTATTTGTCGAGTATTTTGTTCAAAAAATTTTAAAATATGTTTTTCACCGTCAACTTCAACCTCTAGTTCTAAAAACTTTCTATTATTTTTGTCTAAACTAATTGTTTTCATTTTTATTCCTTATGACCATTTTAATTCGAAGTGATTACCACTTGTTGAGTCTTTTAAACAACGGTAAGTTTTAGAAATATTTAACTTCCCACTGTTATCACTTTCACTTGGAGTTAAAGGAAAAGCACTATCAATTGTTAAAGTGACTGTTTTACCATTTCCAGTTCCAAGAGTGATTACTATTTTTTCAACTGTTTCATTTGCAAACTTAGTCCAAGAAGTATCTGTACTGTCTTTGTATCCAGTTAAAGTAATCTTTGGATCTAAATCAACTCTTTCAAATTTGGCTAAATCAATGGCATAAATATCTTGGATTTCATTACCCAAATCAAATTCAAAAGATTGAAGATTAAAAGTACTTCCTGCAATAGTTACAGCACTTACTTTGTTTACCAACATCAATGCTTCTTTATCTAAAGTCACAGTGGGATTTGATTCATCTGTTTCTGCAATATCTGTGTACCCTTGCGCTTCAAACTCAACAATGGCACACTCACCAACACTTCCTGTTAATTTGAAATTACAAACAATCCCATCTGCACTTCGTTTTTTCCCATCCATATATACAATGGCTTGAGCAGCTACTATTGAACCATGATCGATTGTATATTCAACACTTGTACTTGCTGTCACAGCTTCTGATAAACCACTCGCTTTTAACAAGTCAGCAATAGCAGGAATGGCATCAGGTGCAGCACCTGTTTTATCATTTCCTCTAAGTTTTGCTTTTATATTAAAAGTTGTAGTTGTATGTTCTCCATCAATGTATGACTTGGTATTAGCCAATTCACCATCCATCTCTTTATATTCCATCGTTTTAACATCAGGTGAAATAAGAACCTGCTCTTCAATATTTACAACGTTTGCTGCTAAAGGAAGTCCTCCCTGTTTAAACAATAGTGAATTTTTTTTAGTATCAATCAATGGCATATCTTTTCCTTTTTATATAATTTCTAAGTCAATTTCTACGTCTATTAAAAGAACTTCTGACTCGAAAGTTCTTAAATCTATAGTAGTGCTCTGTAATGAAAAGAAATCATTCCCATCTCTAATATATTGAGCCAACACAGTGATAACTTCGATATTAATATCTTTTGCTAAAACTGCAAGGGTTGCCACATATTGAAAATTAGTAGAAAAATCTCTTTTCACGACTTTAATCTCATGTGAATCTAAAGCAGGTTTGATCAAACTATTTAATGTTGTAATTGCTGTTTCTTCAGTCACGTTATATCCTTAAGCATTAAAAGTGTTTCTATTTTTTCTATTTGAGTATTCATAACTTCATAGACTTTTGAATCAATAGTAAAAATATCACCCACTGCTAAATCAGGACAAGAAGAAGTGATTACACGAATCACTTTTTCTTTTATAGATTCAATCTCTATATCATCAGCTTCAACAAATAAAACTTCTTTGGTGTTATATAGAGCAATATCACCACATATTAGATATGCGTTATCTACATCTTTTTTATATTGCTCTTGCCAAGTCATGTTATTCTTTGTCCTCTTCAGTATTTTCAAGTGCATCTAATACTACTTTGATAGCTGCTGAAAATTCATCTTTTTTTGTTTTACCTTTAATATCTGCATTTAAAACTTGAGCATATTTTTTAAGGGGTTTACCATCCATTGTTGAATAGTCAAAATCTAAAATTGCTTCATAAGCATCATCTTCTGTTTCAAAAGTTGCTGTATCTATACCAATCTCTTTTGCATAAGCCAGTGCTTCATCTGCAGACATATCATCAAGGAAAACAATTACAACTTTTGCAGGTGTGCTTTTCTCTTCATCCGAAGTGATTTCTTCCATGATTATTTTTTTCAAATACTTTGCATCAACCAATGATTGAATTTCTTCTTCATCATCAAAGTATTTTTTAATATCAGTTATGGTTTCATTTGCAGAAATAACCCCCTTGTCGGTTGTTATTTCTACATTTGATTTATAAATAGTCATACTAAACTACTTTTGCACTCATAGTGGCATCAACATTTCCAGGGATTGGAAGTGGTTTTGATTGAAAAACCAAAAATCTAACACTTGGATCATTTTCTTCATAAGACTTAACAAAAATTGTTCCTACAAATAGGTTCACACCCATTCCTTCTTTTTTAAATGCCTTAAAATCAGAAATACCACCAAATGCGACATGTGCACCAGTGCTCTCTCTTTTAGCACCTAGAATTAATTTATCTGCAGCCAAATAAGGAGTATCGTTTTTTGTTATAGGGTCAGCATACTTAGCAACATATTTATAAATATTAAGATTAAGTTCTCTGTCATATCCAATAAAGTCAACACCAGGTTCAATATTCTCTGGTCTATATTCACCTAAGAAAATATTCTTTTTATCAAAAGCAGCTTGTACTTTTGCATGTGAAGTATATGCATTACCTACATCTTGACCAAACACAACTTCAGTTGGAACAACACCACTTCTGTCAAAAAGCTCTTGTTTCCATGCTTTTAAATCCGACCTTGGGTCTGAATCAACATGAGACCATAAAGCAGTTCCTGTTAAAACTTTAGTATTTGAACCATTTCGTCCAAAGTCAATTTCATCTTCAACTCCATCACCTTTCACAATTATTTTTCCATCAATTAGTGCATTCGCAACCATTAACTCTTTTGAACGTTCAATTCTACTTTTTCCATCATCAAGATCATCAATTAAAATTTGTGCTGCTCTTTCTGCTGGACTTGCACCATTAGCATAAAAAACAGTTGAACCTTCAAGTGCTTCTTCAGCTTCTGTTACAAATTTTGGTTTCAAAAGAGGTGGTTCATAAGTTTCTAACTTCTTCCCATTTTTCTTTTGTATTTTCCCTGCTATTCTTGGTGACACATGAGGTGCAATTTCTTTTCCACCCTTAGTGATTACAATATCAACATACTTAGTATCTGAGTGTTTTTCATCATTAAAGAAAGTTTTTGTTAAAAAATTTCCTACTGGATGGATAATATTAATTTGGCCCGTTAAAGCTCTCGCTGCAAACATATTCATATTCTTATCCTTTTGTCGCTAAATAAATATTTTGGTCTCTAAGACCTGATTCTGTGCTGTCAGCTGTATGACTTGCACCGAACACCAATAAATCTTTGTCAACTTTACCACCAAGTAAAATTGGCCCATTTAAATCTGAATCTGTAGCATCTACATCTTCCAATAAAATTGCAGAAGGAACTTGACTACCATCAGCAGCTGCAGTTAAAGAAATAGTATATTTACCACTTGAAGTAATTTTCCCTAGAACAGTACCTTTTGCATAATTTGTTCCTGTAAGTAATACTCCATTTTCATCTACTCTCCAATCACTCAATACCAGTGCATCATGATTAAGTGATTCTGTATAAACTGGTTGTTTCATAATTATTTACCTCTTCTTTCATTTAATTTTGCAATAGCAGCATCTGCAGATGCATCAAAACTCTCTTGACCATCAACTTTTTTAGTTTCTGAACTTACGTCAGCAATTGTTTCAGCTTGTTTTGCCAACTCTTTACCATCAGATTTAATATCATCAGATACTTTTGCTTTTTGTGTTTGATCATGGTCAAAACAAGCAACTTTTACATCTTTTGCATCACTTTTACCATCAAATTTTAAAGCACTAATTGCTTTAACATTTTCATAACCCATTGGAATTGCTTCTTCAATTGCTTGAATCCTAACTCGTTCACTTGTAGCACCTGCACCATAAATTGTATTGTATGCATCGGGATGTTGTTTTTGTAATTCTTCTGCTGTCATAGCCGTAGCTCCTTTTATATTTTGATTTAAATTTGTCGTGTTATTACCTGATTGTAATTCGTCCATTAATGTTTCATAATCTTTTATAGAATCTATCATTCCAACTTCTAAAGCATCATCACTAATAAGTAAATCCCCTTGTCCAAATTTTCCCATAACAGTTTCTGCTGAAACATTTCTATTTTTTGCAACTGCATTAATAAATTTTGCGCCTAACTTATCAGCCCAAGATTGAATTTGAGCCTGACCTTCTTCACTAGAAATGTCAGGTCTTTTTTTAGGACTTATAGTTGATACAATTTCTATTTTCCTAACACCTTCTTTCGATTTCTTCTTTGAATCATCTGCCAAAGAATAAACCACACCAATAGAACCAACCATTGAAGTTGAAGATGCCACTATTTCATTAGCTGCACTTGCCATCCAATATCCTGCACTTGCTGCTAAATCATCCACATAGGCAATTGTTCTCTTATTAGATTTTGAAACCATATTTGCAAACTGATCTATTCCAGAAGCTTGTCCACCTGGACTATCAATTTTCAATACAATAGTTTTAACAGAGTTATCATCTTCAAGTTTTTTAAGTTCATCTGAACATCTTTGAAGGGAGCAGTATCCTGATATTTCCATCATTCCACCGTATCTAATGATTGGGCCAGTGATATTCAAAATACCAACGTCACCCCTTTGTTCTGTTAGTCGTTCATTTTCTCTTGCACTTCCATTTTGATTTGATAATGCTTCTTTTCGTTGAGATATTTGATCCACAACAAATTTATTATCAATATTTGAAAGTATTTCTTTTCCATTGGCAACATTAGAAATGGCTGTTAGCCAATGCGACATAATAAGCCAAGGTTTAGAGTTAAGCTCTGCGAGTATCTTTTGCATCTTCTTCCTTTATAAATTTTGCATCTACCATTTTTTCACGTTCACTTTTTCCACGATTGATATTAGAATCAAAATCAGTTCCATTGATTTCAGCAGATTCTTTTGTTCTTGTACTAAAGCCTTCTTCGCATCTTAACTTGGCAGCTTTAGTTTCTTTTACAGGGTCAAGTTGTCCTGGTGCATCACCATTCCATTGACTTTTACAATAAGCTTTTTTAATCATTGGATTTTCAAAGAAACCAGGTGCTTCAATTCGGCCAAGTGCAACTGCTTCAGTTAGCCATTCTTCATAAATAGGTTGACAAAAAGAAGTTGCCATCCAAAAACGTCTTTGTTTAAAAAATTTCCAAGCTTCAAGAAGTGCTCCCCTACTTGCACTGTAACTTGAAGTAAAATGCTTGATTAACAATTCATAAGGGATTTGAAGTGCTGCTCCTATTTGTCGTAAAATAGCCATAACAAAAGGGTCAAAGTTTGGATTGGGTCTGTTTGGATTTGCACTCTCAATACTCTCACCAGGTGCAAGTCCAATAACAGAACCTGATCCTAATGAATAATCAGTTTGTTCTTCATCATTTGTTTCACTTCCATCTTCAACACCTAGTCCATTATCAACTTCACCAAGTTCACTTTTAATAAAAACAGTAAACATACCACTTACAACAGCAGCCATAATTTCAGCTTCTGTATATCGCCCTAATTGTTTAAGACTCTCCATTACAGGTGCAAGATAAGGTACACCTCTTTTTTGTCCTGGTCTTTTTTTCTCAAACAAATGAATTACATTTTTTCTATCTGACTTTGCACCAAATGCAGGAATGATTTCCCACTCTTGTTTATTGTCATATCCACCTGGATGATTTTTTAAAATATGATAGTTTTTAACGGCCCCATTATCATCTGTTTCAATACCACTTGCAAGATTGCTTGTATTTTGTTGTTTGTCTTTATTACAAAGGTGTTGACCTTCAAGTAATTTAATAGCCAAAGAATAAGGAGATTGTTTTCTTTCAATAAATGGTAAAAGGGCAAGTACGTCACCACCAATTAATGCAGATAAAAAAGCGATTGATTGAAGTTGATAAAAATTGTTTGTTCGTGTAGAATCACAATCAAAAGATTCAGCCCAAAGTTTAAATTCACGTTCGGTTTTTCTTTGCCAATGTTCAGCATCTTCCTGCTTGAGTCCGAGCATTTCATAATCAATTTGAGACTGAACTTTTAATCCTGTACCAATTACATTGATATTTGCAGTATTTATTACACCAGTTGATAACGCATTGTTTCTATATAAATCATAACTTCTATCAACCAAAGTATCTAAATCTTGAAGATCGTCAGTATCAGAATTCCCAGTTTTAGGATTCCATCCTTTTAAAGCTTTTCTACTTTTTGAAGCTCCATTATAAGAGTTACCAAAATAGTTCATATAAGCTTTTGCTCTAATTCGTTCCATTCCATATTTTGGTGTAACTGAACAAATTGCTCTATCAATAATATTTGTTTTAAATATATTATCCATCTATAAAACTCGCTCTTTTTATTGAAGGACCACGTCTAGGTTTTTTATTTAAAGTTTGTGCAGTTTCAAGTTGTTCAACTTGTGTTTTCCAATAAGTTATTTGTTTTCTAATATGAGCTGCATTAGTTTTAGTAAAAGTTTTTTCGCCAATAGTTACACTCTGATTTAAAGCAATTGCTTTTTCACAATCAAGCCATACTTTTAACATATCTTTTGCTTCTTCTAAAGTCCATGCAGCCATATTTTTCCTTTTTCGAAATTCATGGTGGTATTTTGACACAGAGAGAAAATAAAAAAAAGACAACTTTTCTTGTCTATCTTTTTTTTAAATTTTATGGTAAAAGCATCTTGGTAGGTGTACATTAATATTTTAGTCTTTCATTTTTTTAAAAAACTATTATCGGAATAACATAAACAACAAAATCAGCAACTACTAATCAATCAATCAATTTGATCGAGTTTTTTCTTAATTAAATTTCCACAAAGCCAATTTTGTGACATTTAGAAGACATTTATATAATAAAATAATCAAAATTATTTTTATTAAAATTTAGATAGAATGTCTCAAATATAAAGTCATTGAACTTATAAGAGCATATAGTCAAAGGAATATAATAAATATGAACAAAGAAGAATCATTAAAAAAATTAAATTTAAGAAAAGATGAACTAAAGACACTTCCAACTTATAACCATAATAGGGAGAACAGTGAATTTGATAAGTGGCACACAAGAACTAGAAAAACTATAGAGATAATATTTGGAAAAAAATCAGAAGAGGCAACTTCTTTTGATTATATTACGTTTACTGCTTCTTTTAGAGGATTCAATGAACCAACTATTCAAGAATGCATTCAAGAACATAAAAGTGGTAGAGATAAATCTAATACACTCCTGGAATCATGTATAGAACATATTGAAGAATTTTGGGAAAATGATGAATCAAATAAAGTATCAACGGCACAGGCACAACAAGTTGATAAATCAAAAGTATTCATAGTTCATGGACATGATGACGGGTTAGTTGCAAAAGTCCAACTTCTCCTAACAAAGCTTAGTCTTGAAGGTATAGTTTTACATGAACAAGCAAATCTAGGAAAAGTAATCCTTGAAAAGCTAGAACATTATACAGATGTGGGATTTGCTATTATTCTATACACTCCATGTGATGTAGGAAAAGCAAAAAATGCTGAAGATCTAAAAGCAAGAGCAAGACAAAATGTAGTTTTTGAGCATGGCTATCTTATAGGCAGAATTGGTCGAGGTAAAGTTCTTTTTTTAGTTACTGACAAGATTGAAATTCCAGGTGATATAGCAGGAGCCGTTTATATAGGAAAGGATTCTTGGGAACAAAAAATTGCTCTAGAACTTCATGCAGCTGGATATGATATAGATTTTAATAAGATTTTTAAGAAGTAATTAACAAAATGAGCTTATATTCTGAGAAACTTGCCAAACTTAAAAGAGAAATTGCAATAATTAGCGATAAAAAAGGTTCTCGGAAAAAAAGTAAAAAGTTTAAACCACACCAAAAAGAAATGATTAAATTTATACATAAGAAAATTAATAAAGTTGAATTTAATGTTCAAGGTAAAACAATTATTTTAGAAGAAGGTGATAGTATTAAAGGCTTTAGGCATATTTTAGAAGGACACTACAACTCAAATGATTTGGAAACAATGGATATATTAAACCTGCCTATCATGTTTAAAAATGCTATTCAATTAAAATCAAACAATGCACTAAGTGTATACGGAAGACTTCAAGACCAGCAAGAACATAGATTGATTGTAAATGAAATTGATAATAATAAGTTAGTGGTAACTGCATTTAGAAAAACATAAAAACGGAAGCGAGACGATAGCAGCTAAAAACCATCTAGGGCTAACTTGATAAATCAAGTACTGGTCGTAACCCCGCTTCACTTCTGACTCCGACGTTTCCATCAGAAAACATACTAAATACACTTTCTGATTAAAACAATCACTTTATGATATAAGCTTGTTATAGGAATTATAACATAAGAAACTTAAAAAGTATACTATTATAAGTCTAAGCGATAACCTAGTTCAGTCTAGCATATCTAGGTATTCTGTATATCCTCATAATCATCACTTAATTTTTGTAAAATTTCATCATATAATTTAGGCTCTTCAATGAGCCTAGAAATTGCTTCAGATTCATTTTTAGCAATATTATCTTCTATCATTGTTTCAACTACAAGCACAATTACATTCTTAAGCATAATGCTTTTTCTAAATTTCGTTTTCTTTTGCCAAAAATTTACGCTCATTAACTTATCCCCTTACTCATAATTCTTCTTCTTTTTCTTTTCTTAATTTGTTTATTTTCAATATGAAACAATGGCCCTCTTAATGCTAGTTTTTGTAGATTGATACCTGTTATTGCCAAAACTGCAAGTGCATATCCATTAATATCAAAGGCTTCATTCCTAATACCTGCTTTGATTACAACCCATCTTTTATTTACTTTCTTTTCAGATAGCAGCTGATTAAAATAAGCATCATCATATTTGTCACTTTTGGGAAAATGATGATAACTCGCACCTGGTGCAGTCAACTTTAAAGAACCCCAAACAGCATCTTTTACTTGTTGTACACCAACCATATAAAAAGGAGTTTTATATTTTGAAAACTTTGCATCCCTTAGACTTGCAATAGGAGATTCCAAGCCATTTGCACCTTTTAAAGCATATATTCTCTTACCAAGTCTAGGTTTACAGTATTGCATAACATATTTGGTTTTATTTCCACCACTATCAATCCCTGCAGCATATATTTTCATTTCTCCATTTTCATGATAAAATTTTGTATTAAATAAATAATTATCAAGCTCTGCCCATACTTCAGGTTGAGAGGGGTCACCCATGATAACAACCCTGTCTATGCTCCATTTTTCTTCGTTTTCTCCAAAACCTATTACTTCACCTTCTATTCTGTTATCTTGAGTATCAAAAGCAGCTAAAAGAAGTAACACCCCATTTGGAACCTCCGCATTGTATTCTTCTCTCTTATCTTTTAGAAACTCGGTTTCTAGTTTCTCAAACTGTTTAGACCATACTCTCCCTGCTCTGGTATTGGTCCAAGTTTTCATCTTTGTATCATCTCCACGTTTCATTAACTTTAATGCATCAACATATTCTTTAAAAATTTCATTCCATGTTAAAAAACCCAATGGAGATAAATAAGAAGGTATTCTATACCCTCTATGAATATGGCCTTTATTATGAGGCATCCAGTTTGCCCCATTAGATTCAGCCATCATCCAAGTTTTTTGAAACTCTTCAATAAATGATCCACAATGTTTACACGTGAATGTTACATCACCAGTTAATACAAATTTGTTTTTGTCATAGGGAATACTAAAATACTCTTGTTCAAAAAAAATCAACTTTGAACATTCTGGACATGGCATATAATATTCTCGTTGGTCACTATCCTCAAATTCTATTTCTATATTACTTTCACCCTCAACTGTTGGAGTTGAATTGATATAAATTTTTCTATTGGTAAAAGTATCTGCTCTTTTTTTTGCCAAATCCATTGGTGAACCTTCATCATCAAGATCCATTGGAAATGCGTCAACATCGTCTAAATTAATATAAGGGATTGATAACGATCTATAACTTGAACTCGAATGAGAATGTCCAAATATCAGACTCCCTCCATTAAATGTCATGCTATCAGCATCACCTATATCGTCTTTTGTTTTACCTCTTTTAATTTTTTTATCTAACTTTGGCATTGCTTTAATTGATGGAACTAATTTTAAGAGTCTATGTTTTTTCATAAGTTTTTCAGTTGGCAAAATGAGTAACATAGTTCTTGGATTTTGATCTATGGTTGACATAATAAAATTATTGCCAATTTCCGTCCCACCAACTTGAGTACCCTTAATAACTTTAACTTGTTGAGTGGGAGAATGAGGACTAAGTTCGTCCATAATTTCTTTTAAAAATGGGAATCTGCTTGTTCGCCATTGTCCAGGTTCAGCACTTGCTTCTTTAGGTAATTGTCTTTTATTATCAGCCCATTGAGTTATAGTCATATTATCCTCAGGTGCAATACCTAGTTTAAAACCTATTAAATAAGGATTAACGCTCATTTTCAAATCCTACCAAGCAATTATATATTTCATCATAAATATACCCTTGTACTTCTCGTTTATCATTCATAGAAGCAATTACAGCTGATACCCTTGAAGGAACAGACAAGAGTTTATTTCTAACAATCCTAGCTATTTCAAAAGCTTCTCTTTCTACATCTTCTTTTTTAATATATTCACCACTTTCTTTTTCATAATTTAATTTTGCTTGTAATCCTTGATAATATTCTTTGAACTTTTTAACATCGTTAAAGGTGGCATCCTCTAAACTTTTAATATCGCCATTTGTGTCTTTATTTTCCTCATCATTTTTTATTTGAATTTCATCGTCTTTAGAAAACTTTTCATTATAAACTTTTAATTCATCTTCATTTAAATCAGTAATGGATGTTTCAGGTTTATTTTTTTCATTGAATAAACTATTATCAGGATTTAATTTCTTTTCTTTATTCGCTATTCTTTGCGCTTCTCTTTCAGGATTTTTTTTCTTTTCTATAAGTACTGATTCACATTTTACAAAAGGAATTTTATTGTTCAGTTTTTCAAACTCACCTGCAATTACTAGTTTACTAACATACTGTTTTGTAATCTTATCTTCAGGATGTTTTTCATTCCATCTTCTTGTAAATTCTGATTGACTTACATAAATATCATTATCATTCATTTGTCAACTGTCCCCTTTCCAATCTACTTTTTGACAACCAAGTTTTGAAGCCACAAATATCGAGTTTGTCGACGTTGCCTTTACCCTCACTGGTGACAAAGCCACAGGAGGACCCATTTTATTTTGAGGTATTAATTGCATAGTCAAACGCCTTTCCAAATTCAATTTCGAACTTGTTATTGAATACATTAAATATTGTTTCATTAAAGTCTAGGATTGCATTTTGTTTTACACTTTGTTTGATAATAAATATTGGGATAACAGTACGACCGAATACTTTCTTAGTTTTTAATAATCGTCCAGTCTTCTTACTTCTCAATCTTCTGGTACCTGCATCCTTACCTTTAACTCTTTGGAATATTGCCTTAGTACTATTACCCTTGCCACCGTTTAGTTTAGCTTCAAAGATTCTATTCCTTGACTTATTACTTAACAAGGTCTTAGCCTTCTTCTTGATAGCTCTGTTGGTTCTAATGCTTGGGTAGAGATATTTAAATCCTTTAGTAGGTATGAAGATGTTACCTTCTCTTGTTTCTCCATCCTCATGATCTTGTATCCAATGGTTGGCACTAGGAATATATATTTCAACGTTATGTTTATTCTTAGTAGCTCTTTTCTTTTTAATACCTGCTCTCCCACCAACCTTATTCCATTTAGCTGTTACATTAAAATCTTTATCTATTTTCTTAGTCATATATAACATTGCAATTTCTGCTGTATTATTAAGGGCCAAGCTTGTTGCATAAGGTATTTGATTTCTTTCAATATCAGTTAGTTCTCTTATGATTTCATTAGTGTTTGAAGTTACAGTCTTACTCATGATACATATCCAAATCGTTTTTCTTTTATATATTCGGCAATCATTTTTGATTCAATAGTTAACTTTTCATTTGCATCTGATATAAATTTATTTTCTTTATCATAAAAGTATCCCGTATGTTTTTGTTTAAATGAATCTCTTACCCATGCGCGTTGAGGAATATATGTATCTATTACACCGTTTAATAAACCATCAAAGTCTTTATAAAATTGAGGATTAGTTTCAGCTTTATATTTATCAATAGCTTCTTCAAGTATTTTAATATCAGTAAGTTTCCATCTTTTTAAATAGATTCCATCTGCACGTTTCTTACTTCCAGACTTCTTACCATAGGTATTCCATAGTATTTCAAAACTATCAGAATAACTATGTTTACTCTTTTTATTTATAGAAGATAGATTGTTGTCTGAATCTTTAGATTCGACATATATATTCTTATTAAGAGTCTTATTGTCTTCGTCCGTTTTGGGGTCGTTTTGATTTTCTTTACTGTCCGTTATACTTTCCTTATTAGTCGGTACAATAGGAGTTTGTTCCTCTTTATCTTGTCCGTTTTGATTTTCTTTACTGTCCGTTTTGTGTCCGTTTTCATTTGAGGCGTGATTATATTGTTGTTGATTTTTTAAGAACCAATAGGCATGATGTTTATCAATTGCAAGTTTAAAGTCTTTCATCCACTCACTAGATGTGGTTTTACCCACAGACCAAGCCTTTGCATAGAATCTAATAGCATTTAATTCATCATCATTCATATCTAAAAAATACTCCATGAAGGCTCTAGCTTTGTCTCTCTGATTGTTCATTTGAAGTGCTTTAACATAATCTACAGGAAGAGAAATGTAACGTCCTTTGCTATCGTATACGACTTTAGTATGCTTTTTCATTCTTCCTCCTTTGTCTTGTTATTAATTAAGTATAGTATGGATGTTTATATTGCTATGTTCTTCAGATGATTCCATTTGAATACCATTATTTTGAGGCACGTTGTCCCCACTCGTATACGAGATTAAAGGAAAAGAACCAAACTTATTAAAGGGTCCATTGAATTGTGTTTTAGCTGTTCCGCTTTCTCCATCTCTATTCTTACCTACTATTATCTCAGCTTCATTCACAGATGCCTCAGGTACACCTTGAGTTCTTTTATAATAACTTTCTCTATGAGGAAAGATAATAATATCAGCATCCTCTTCAACTGAACCACTTTCTCTTAAATCACTTAGCATTGGTCTAAAGTTTCCACGACTCTCTAACCCTCGTCCTAATTGACACAGAAGGATTACAACTACCCCAAACTCTTTCCCTATTGATTTAAGTGTTTTAGTTATGTCACTCACTTCGTTTGGTCTATTAATACCCTTAGACTTTATAAATCGCAAGTGATCTATTGCCCAGATTTTAATGTGAGGATTTTTTGAGAATATTTTTTTTGCTTTAGCTTTTAAATATGAAACAGGAACAAAACTCTTATCATGAATGATTAAGTTTCTAGTAGTTGAGAAGTACTTCAAGGAAGCGATATATTTATTATGGTCTTTAAAAACACCTGCACCTAAATCACTCAGACTTTCTTCATTATGACAAGCCATGAACCTTCTCATAATTTTATAATCAGGCATTTCTAAACTATCAAAAAGTACACCAATGTTTTGGTCCATATTGAAATCAATGATATTAACAAGTAAACTAGTTTTACCCATGGAAGGACGTGCAGCAATGATAACTAAATCACCAGGTTCAAAAGTAACAATACGGTCAAGATCCCTTATTCCAGTTTTTAATCCTGCAGGTGCATCTTTTGCCTTGACAAGTGATTCTTCAAATTCTTTTACTATTTGCTCCATGCTTTTCAAATCATGTTTATTACCAGTTTCACTTATCTTATATAATTCATCTTGTACAGTATCAAGAGCCTCAGATGCACTCATATCTTCTTCAATAGCGACTTTCTTAATAGTGGTCGCAAGTGATGCCAATTCTCTTTTAGTAGCACTCTCTTTTATTTCTAAAACATAAGCTTTTGTATTGGTTATTGAATTAGCTGAAAGAATTTCTATTAATATACTATCATCAAGATCTCTTGCACTTATTTTTCTTCTAAGAAAATCTTCATCAATAGGTAAATCTGCAAGATGCATTGAAACCATAGTTTCGTATACGACTTGATGTGCAGGAAGATAAAAGTCTTTGTGTTGAAGTATTTCCATAATATCATCTATAATTTCATAATCAAAAAGTATAGATGACAACACAGCCCTTTCAATATTTATTGAATATGCACTATCAAACATTTTTTTCTTCTTTCTCTAAGGAATAAGAAGCCACTTTATTGCCTCTTATTTCAATCATTTCACTTTCTATTTTCAATCCTCTATCTCTAAGTTCTTTAATTCTTTGAGCCAAATGTAAGCACTCAAATAATTTAAAGGCATCAAGCCCAGTTAAGCTGTAGCCCCTATTTAAGTGGTCTTTTATTTGTTGAGAATGAGAAGCTCTTTTTATTGTAGTTTCAGTCATGAGTTAGCCTTTATGATTCAATCGTGCCTGTTGTAAATAAGCTTTCGTATTAGCAATTAAAGTAGTCATATCTTTCATAGTTCCACTATTGCTATTTCCTAAACTCAGTTCTTTTACACTTAGACTTCCAATTTCTTGTACTTCAAAAGGATATTTTATAGTACTGGGTATAAATTTACTCATGATTTCCTCCTAATCTTCTTTGGTGATTTCTATATTTTGCACTTTGTTTTTTAATTTCATAGCAGCTTCAATAGTTTCATCAATCTCTTTAATAGATGCAGCAACATCATCTTCAGAAGCATGACCTTGTTTGATTAACATTTTTACAGAAGTAAATCCTTCTCCACATTCCATAACCATGTTATCAGCAGAATCACCTAAGCTTTCTAACTCAACTTTTTCTTTTGGTTCTGTAGAAGTCATGATTTGTTCAAACATTCCACAAAGATATTTTAAAGGATAAAGGTCACCTGTTAATTCTAATATATGGATAAGTTCAGCATCAGTTAAATAGTTCTTTGTATTTTTGGGTTTAAGTTTTGCATCAAGAGTATTCCATGTCGTACCAATTTCTTTTGCAAAATCTTCTTTAGCTATGCCCAATGCTTTACAATTAGAATTAATACTCTTTCTAATAGCTACTAAAAACCCATAATCTTTTGATCTTCTTAGTTCTTTTTCTTGATAACTCATAATTTATACCTTCATCCTTGTTATTTTTTTTGAGGAGTTTTCTTTCTTATTTTTATCAGATAAACTTTCTTTAGTTATTTCAGAAGTTTTAACATCATCAACCAACACATTGTATTGCTTGGTGGTATTTAAAATAGCTTTTGTACAAAGAGTACTTAGTTCTTTAGTTGAGATTGAATTACTTTCCTTTAAATCTTTTAAAAGATTTAAACTAGGAATGTTTGCCTTCCTAACTCTATGTAAAGAAGTACTGATATTATTTTTAGTCATTTTGCTATTCTCCAAATAAATTACTAATATCGTAATTAATGTAAATTTGATTTTACCCGACTAAAAATTAATATGAACTTAAAAAATTACTAAATAGGTAATAAAAAACAGTTAAAATCGATATTAAAGGATTATCATGGGAATTGGGAAAAACGTAAAAAACTTATTAAGTAAAAAAAAGCAACTTGACAAAAGTTTTAATCAAACAAACTTAATAAGATTTGTACTTAATAAAGATGAAGTAGAGTCAAAAGACCGTGCAGCTTTTAGTAGATACTTGTCAGAAGAGCATGAATTCCCAATTAAACATTTAATAAGAACAGCCTTATTTTTAAAAGTAGATATAAAAGTGCTTATATTAGAAAAAGAAGAAGTAATCCCACCAACAAAAAAAGTTTATGTATTAGGAGTAAGTTCTTGTGGCGTTCCAAATGAAAGTTTTTTTAATGAACATCATGAGGAAGATGCAGACTTTGCTTACTTCACAGGAGAACAATCTCATGTATACGCACTTAAAGCTTTTGGTGACTCCATGGAGTCATATATACAAGATGGTGAAGTTTGTATTTTTGAATGTCTTAAAAACAATGGTATAGAAGATGGTGAAGTAGTACATTATTCATATGAATATGGATCACCAAATCCAAACGACAATGGTATAAAAGTTTATAAACTTAGAGATGATGGAAGTATCTATTTAAAGCCTCTAAATGGTAAGTATGACAATATAGAAGTTGTATACCCAGAGTTCTTGAAATTATCAAGACTTTTAGAAAAAAGTAGTAAAGCAAAAAAGTTTTAAAACCTAAATAATCACATTATAATTACAATTGATTTTCTTATCTTTTTTTAAATAAAATGTATAGATTTTATTTAAAAAAGGAATTTTAATGGGAACAGAATACAGCCGTGGCTTTTGTCAGCAGTGTGATGATAATACAAAAATGCAATGCAAAACACCCAATCACATTTTACATCTACTAATAACAATTGTACTCGGTATCTTCACATATGGAGTAGGAGCAATTGCTTGGATTCTAGTCTGGCTAACTTTGTCAGTAAAGAGTGGCAAGTTTATTTGCTCAACATGTGGAAAATCTTTCGAAACAACTAAAAAATAATACTCACAAGTTATTATAAGGTAAGTAATACACTTACCTTTTCCTTTCAATTATACTAAATTAATTACATAATAAACAATTTATACCCATAAAAAGCTCAATACTTAGTCTATAAATCTAAATAAATTTCTTAACAAAAATATTTAATTACGTATATAGTAATTAGTTAAGCTGTAATTTATTAATCATCTGTTACAATTTTCGTAATTAAAGTTTAAGTTTGAACTTTAGCAGGTGAAAATAATCCTGTGTGGGTTAATAGGTAAACCAAACCTATTCGGCAAATTGTCGTTAGCAGTTAAATTAATGAAAAAAACTGTCTTATATATTTATATTCATGTCACCAATTTCCTATAAATAAAATCAAAAATTCAACATGGAGTAAAACATCAGGTGTCATGAATATGAATATTAAAATTAAAAGGATAATTAATGTTAGAGCTTTCATTAGAAATGATTTGTGGCATAAGTATTTTATTAACACTAACTGCAGCAGGTTATTTACCTGATTCATATTGGACTTAAAATGGAAAAGTCAATATTCCATGAATTAGATGATTATATCTATATAGGTAAAGCAGATGTTATCAATGCTGAAAAGTTGGTAATTCATGTAGATTATAAAGATGGTCCACCCATAATCACAACAATAGATCTTAAAAATATATCTTCACTAAAAACCAAACTCATTCCAAAGGAAGAAAATGCACCCACAAAAAGCAGAAGCACATGAAATAAGAGAACTTCAAGATGAAAAGAAACTGATCTCTCGAAGTGTCTTTAAAGAATCAACAAAGGTACTTAATGAAATCAAAAATCTAGATGAAAAGGAGAAAGTTAAAAAGGTTAGTTAAATAATAGTTGCCTAGATTCGGTTAAGGCCAACAAGTTTTCGAAAAGTAAAATATAGAGTCATCTTTAACTGGTTTGCATGACTCTATGTTGATATATTTAGACATTTAATAGTTGTTACTGCTCTATTAGTTATTTTTCGAAAAGTGAAGTTATTTTGAAACCAGTTTTTCCAAATGCTCCTTTTAATGATGCCTCTATTTTACTTAGCCCTGGTGTACCAATTATCATGTCAAATTTACGAATACGAAGAGCTTCAAATATAAGATTTTTTCTTTCATATTTAGTTGTAGTTGTACCACCAACATCAGCAACTGCAACGCAAAGAGTCATTGTTTTATATCCATTCTTTTCCATTCCAGTTGAATGTCCAAGTGTTGCCGTTACACAAGTTTCATCCCATACTTCATTCTCCGCAAAAGCAGAAGAAACCATCAACATTAGAACTAATACAAATTTTTTCATTTAATACTCCTAGTTAATTTTTGATAATGAATAAATTGTATCTTGATTTTAATTATAAGAACGAATTTCAAGAAAATAAACATTTAAATGAACAGTATCAATACTATTTTTTTAAGTGTTTTAGTAATCGGACGAGCTGACTTTCTTTTAGGCAGACGATAGAACAAACATTTTACGAGGACAGAGTAGTGATGTGAATATCAAGTTGACTATTAATTTTTTTAGTGTCCTCATAGAGCCAATTTTTTGAAAATTGCTTGGCTCTATTGAGTACATAAACTCAATTAATTGATTGGAAAAATTCAATTAATTTTATAATCATGTTTATAAGTTTGATTAAATCAAAAAGTTTTTTATACATAACAATACCTTTATATTTAAATAAATAAGGTTTAATTAAAATGCAGTACTTTATTACATTTTAAAAATAAAATTTTTGAGAAAAAGTTATATTGTTATTTGTTGTTGTCGGAGTCGTCGGTATTGCTACCGAATATATTAAGTAGTAGTATAGATATATATATTGGTTTTCTAAATAGTGGTTTAAAAGTTTTTAAACACACAACCTGTTTTAAGTATTTTGTCTTGCAAATTCTTTTTGCAACATATAATGAGAGTAATCGTGCTCTTTTAAAGATTCGAAGTTTTTCTAACTTACCTTCTTTTGTTGAATCGTCAATAGAATCAAGTTTATATTGAATTGATTTTTGATAATCTTCTTCAGTTATTAATTTAGTATTTATTGATTCAAATAAAGAATCAAGTAACACTTTATCCCAAGAACGTTGGAAATCTTCAAGATTAAATAATTTGGTTGACCCATCGCGACGTTGAATGTATATTGACAAAATAGCCTCCTTTATTAAGATGCAAAAATTATACACTAAAATGGTAACCTTTGCAAGAAATATTGTCTTTCCATTTTAAACAAAATATCACATTAAAAACACAATTAAATAATTAATATCTAGTAAGATAAAATGTCGTATAGTTTGAAGAAGAAAATAAGTTATCATCATAACTACTCAATAAATTAAGGAACTGATTAAATGCTAAAACACAAATTCGAAAATGATACATTAGGAAGAGAACTAATTGCAAAAAAATACGCTGAGTTCATTATTGGAGTAGAGGGGAATCATACTATTGCATTGGATGCGCCATGGGGTTCAGGTAAAACAAAAGTAATTGATTTTATTTGCGAAGAACTTGATAATAAAAAAGAAATATATTTAAACTACAATGCTTGGGAAAATGATTATACAAATGAACCATTCCTATCTCTTATGAGTGTATTTTTTGATGATATTAAAGAAAAAAAATATACCACAAGTCAATTTGAAAATATTAAGAAATACGCTTTCGAATCAGTTAAAACCAAAACTCCTGCTGTATTGAAAGGCCTCGCTAAAAAATTTCTTGGTGATGAAACTATTGATGCCATAAGTGGTGATAATAAAGAGTTATTACTAGATGTAAGTACATTTGCAATAGATGAAACATTTAAAGCACTAAGTAAAAGTAACGACTCAAGAAGAAAATTCACTGAAGAGCTAAAAAAATCAGTACAACAAATTCTTGTAAAAAAACAAAAGAAAAAATTTATTATTATAATAGATGAACTAGACAGATGTAAACCAACATTTGCCATTGAATTATTAGAAAATATTAAACATCTATTTAATATAGAGGAAATAACATTTTTAATTGCCGTTGATAAGGAACAGTTAGCGGAATCAATTAAATCAGTTTATGGAACTGGATTTGATGCAAATACTTATTTATATCGTTTCTTTGATTTTGAATTACATTTATCCATAAATAGTAACACTAGTTTTTTTAGTACAAAATTATATTCAATGTTTAATGCTTCCCACGGGATAACAGACGCAATTAATTATGCAGTAAAAAGTTTTGACTTAACATTAAGAGACTTTGAGCGAATTATTTCAGAAACATACCTTATTTTAATACTAAATCAGTTTGACCCTCGCCAAGATAATAGATTAGCCATGCAATTCATATTACTATTAATCTTAAAATATAAGCATAATGACGCATACTATATACTAGAAGACTCTCAAGGAATGGAATTTAATGAAATTAAATCCAATTTAGGGAAACTTGACGATTATCTAATATTATATAATTATTTAAATTTCAAGGCGAATTTACTTTTTAGTGGAACAGCTAATAATGAAGTTGACACACCTTTCAATGCAGAGACAAATCAATGTTTTAAACTTATCAGAAGTACATTATAAAATGAACTTTTTATTAAAAAAAATACCCTACTCATTAGAGATAATGTACAGAATCATTGTAATGTTGGCATTAGCTATATTTACAATGATTTCTTCCGCATTATATGTTGCCTGGCTGGTTGAAGACTTAGATACAATTATTAAATTACTTATACCATTAGGAGTACTGTTGTCAGCAGGATTAGCAGCAATGAGTGTATTTATGGGAATTAAGAATTCCAATAAAATTGAAAAAGAAAAAAAAGAATTTGAAATATCAGAGTTTTATTTAAATAATTCACTTGTTGAATTAAATAATGTTTATAAAATTTTAAAGGATAAAAACAATGACAGAGTAACTTGGTTATTGGCAGCACGAGTTTTAAAATTATCGTTTGAACTTTCTGAAAATATAACAGACCAGAACCATAAGAAAGTATATGAATTACAAAAGTTTCAGATTAGACATAATATAAGTGATGTTTTCACTAAAGATGGCGCACTTGAGATTAGGTTTTTTTCAGGTCTAAGGATGAATGGTCCAATCTTAGAATCTAAAATCGAACATGAAGTTAATGGCGTTTCCTCTCGCAATAGATTATCTGAAGAAAGTGTTTATATTATATTTAGTTTTTTGGAATATGAAGATAGTTTTGATGATCCTATTGAAGATATTCAACTTCCTACTACAGAAGATGAACTAGACATATGGAAATTAAAAGGTAATATTTCGGATACGAAACAGAGTGCATCGGAATATATAAAAATTAGAAAACAATTATAAACAAGGAAACATAATGAGAAAAGAATATAAGGTAAAATTCACCGTAAAGGGTAAAGTTGAAATACAAGAAGAAATAATTAACGTGCCTGTAGGGGCAATTAAGTCTGACAATGATGCAAAATCTTACTTACTTCCGTATGAATATGATGTTGATGAGATTCTAAGTTGTAGAGAACAAAGAGATAATTAAAAATTAATATAGTGTCAAATAATTTATCAAGTAATTAAAAAAGGAAAATACATGTCAAGAGGAATTTGTCCAGAATGTGGATCTTCAAATATTGGAAGAGAAATAAAAATGATGGATACGGGTGACTATGAATGTCATGATTGTAACTACGTCGATATGCGTGTAAAGTTCAAAGAAGTGCTAATTAAAGATATAGATGAAGCCGTTTCGGGTTTAAATATTTATGGTGACTCATTTGAAAGTCGTATTCACCCTTCAATAAAAAAAGAAGCTTGGGAAAAATGGAAAATAAATAAATAAATAAATAATACGAAAATACACAGATATACGAAAAGGCTATAACTTAAGGTTGTAGCCTTTTTTTATGTTTGAAAATAAAGCTTCAGCAATTCATAAATGAAAGTAATAAGTTCAAACACTTTCCAATAGTTATCTTTCAACCAATCAATTAATTTACGCATTTCAATCCTTTTATTTTATTCACTGAGAATAGTTCAAACACTCTCTAATTTGTTCTTCTGAAAGTAGTTTAGAACATCTACTGGCAATTTGTAGGTAAGGTATTTTAATAAAAGGTGCGGAAATTAGAGAGTACGGAAATAAAAAAATTTAGAAATTTAATAAGGAAAATAAATGAGTATTAATGAGAAACCTAAAAGAATTAAAGTACTAAACCTTTACGCAGGTATTGGCGGTAATCGTCAAAAATGGGGGGGGCAACATAGAAGTAACTGCAGTTGAATACAATGAAGATATTGCAGCAGTATATAAAGACTTCTATCCTGGAGACATGGTAATTGTTGGAGATGCACATGAGTATCTATTAAAACATTACATGGAATTTGATTATATATTTAGTTCTCCACCTTGTCCGACTCATAGTGACATGCGAAGATGTGCAGTACATAAAGGACAAAATGAAGCTTTGTACCCAGATATGAAGTTATATGAAGAAATAATACTGCTTCAAAACTTTGCTCCTAAAGATTGTAAATGGGTAATAGAAAATGTTAAGCCCTATTACACTCCTTTAATCCGTCCAACAATTGAAATTCATAGACATTTATTTTGGAGTAATGGAAAAATTTCAAATACAATAATTGAAAGTGATGTTCAGCTTGAAAAAGTACATGACAATAGTACTGTGTTTGGAATCAACTTAAAAAAATATGATATGCCAAGTGTCAAGTATAAAAAACAAGTATTGAGAAATATGATTAATCCGGTACTAGGAAAGCATATATTTGATTGTTTGTTTGAAACAGAAATTAAAGTGCAAGGATTATTTGAGTTTTAACAAGCCAAAGAAAGGCTTGTTATATAACTACTTTATAGATATTCTAGAAATGGTAAAAGTACCATAGCTTGAAATATTATTTAAAATCTTTTTGTGTGATGAAGAAGATGCAAGACTTTGTTGACTTTCAGACAAGCTTCCAATTGTGTTTATCATAATCTTATTTATTTGCTTAACTTTGTATTCCACTAAATCATACTGATTAGTAACGCAAAGTTCGATATTTTTCAAACCACCTTCATTAACCAATGTTTCAACACACGTGCCTTTTTGACCTGCAAAAGCAACCCCAGTAACTACTAATAAACCCAATATGATTTTTTTCATATTTTTTCCCTTTATTTTAAAGTGAGTTAAAAACTCTAAGAATACTATACACATAAACTATAAAATGAAACTGAAATTGTAAGAAAATAGAAATAATTAAAAACAAGGAAAGCCCATGAGAATACAAACCGAATAGTTATTACGCAATTGGAGAGAATTGCATTACTAAAAGAAGAAATCCATGAAAAAGACAAAAGTACAAAAGGCCCTAAAATTTAGGGATAAGTTAAAAGTAAAAATAAAGTTTTCAGCAGCGTTTCTATTTTTAGAAATAGTGTTGGATAAATTTCTAATTCAATAAGGAGAAAGTTATGAGTTATAACCCTGCAAATGAAGGAAGTAATTTTAGTGTATTTGAAAACCTTGCTATTATTCCAGAACTAATGGAAGAAATAAAAGCTATGAGACTTGAAATAAAAGAGTTGAAAAAAACCAATATAAGACCTATTGATTTGACTAAATCTTCAGGAGTAAAAAAGTATTTAGAAATATCTCAAAGCACTTTAAATAGGATGATTGAAGATGGTAGATTAAAAGATGGTATTCACTACACCAAAGAAATTATAAAAAATCGTGTTAATATTACGTATGTAGAAAATGCGATTATTACCTACAAAGGATAAGTAAATGACCTTTTATAATCGCAAAGGGATGTTGTATGCCCGAATTAATGGTAAGAGAGTATCTACCAAATTAAAAGATACAAAAGCAAACAGAAAGTTATTTGAGAGTTACGCCAAAAATGACGAGTTCTTTAACAAATTTAAGATAAATAGTAGTATCCCAACACTAGTAGAACTATGTGAGGACGTTTTAAATGATTTGGAAATGACTTTAGAATCGACCTCATATAGAGCATATCGCAGTATGTTTAATAGTCGTATTGTACCATATTTTGCCAAAATGCTACCAACAGAAGTTAAGCCAATTACTATAAAGGAATGGTATAAAACTTTTACTGATAAAAATAGCATTGTAACTTGTGAAGCAATTTTAAAACGTGCAATTGAAAATGCAGTTCTAAGTGAGTATATTGAAACAACTCCTTTTATCATTAAGAAACCTACACTTAAAAGTCAGTATGAAATTAATCCTTTTACAATTGAAGAAATTAAAAGGATTTTAGATTACAAAGACAAATCGCTTAAAAACTTTTTAGGAGTAGCTTTTTTTACTGGTTTAAGGACAGGAGAAATTTGTGGCTTGAAATGGTCTGATATTGACTTTAAAAACAAAAAAATGTCAATAGAAAGACAAATCACAAATGGAGAAGAGAAAAAGCCAAAAACTAAAAGTTCAAAAGCTAAGATTGATTTACCTATTGAATCGTTGCCCTACTTTAAAGAGCAACAATTAAAAACGGGATTGAGAGAATATATTTTTTATTCTTCAAAGGATCAAAAACCTTTTCAATCTAGTTCAACATTCTTTAATCCATTTAAAAAAATATTACTTGACTTAGAGATTGAATATAGAAGTATTTATCAAACTCGTCATACTTTTGCATCAATTAGATTAAGTTTAGGCGAGAGGTTAGAATGGGTAAGTTATATGTTACGTCATAAATCTCCAAATATAACACAAGAAATCTATTTTAAATATATGCCTGAGTTGGATACCAATAGAGTAATAATTAATATGGATACGACACAAAATCGACACAGTAGTTAACTAAATCCCTTCACTTGGGAATACTTTGTTAATTAAGTGTTAATTCCAGATACGTACTATGTAGTAAACCTATTAACTAAACGTAAATCTAAAATTATTGATACTAACCTTAGCTAGAATAACTTATTCTCTATTTTTAAGTT
>MAAB01042119.1_pt1 | contig 41347 bp, 43 predicted proteins | sample 1115991 | NCBI WGS metagenome assembly MAAB01 (sample SAMN04961124, study PRJNA320927) | seawater metagenome | isolation source: sample BD02T18 sea water enriched with oil for 18 days | place: USA:Gulf of Mexico | collected 2013-07-27 | reverse complement strand
CTTTTCTGGTAGTTGGACACAAGAGACTGAGCGAGATGTGTTACTCAGTGGCGCCTTAGATTTTATCGTGCCTACCCTGAATATTGCCAACGTCTTATTACGTCTATCGCAGCATGTACAAAGGTTAAGGTACGTAGCGCGCCTTGAAAGCTTAAGTGTCACAGATACGCTCACAGGGCTTTTTAATCGTCGAAAATACGATATTGAACTTGATAAATGCTGGCGTCAAAGCCAACGGCTTAATGGCCCTTGCTCCCTGTTATTACTGGATGTAGATCACTTTAAAAACTATAACGACAGTTATGGCCATTTGGCGGGGGATAAATGTCTCATTCAATTAGCAGGGGTTTTTCAAGCTGAAGCGGTGCGCCCGCTAGATACCGCAGCGCGTATTGGTGGTGAAGAATTCGCTATTATTTTGCCGCAAACGCCTCAAGAAGGCGCTTTGCATGTTGCCCAGCGCATACTTAGCCGTATACGGGCGCTTAACATCCCTCATAGAGGCTCCGATCTGGGTTTTTTGACCCTAAGCATTGGTTTGGTGAGTACCTGCCCAAGTTTGGCTGATAACATTGTAGATTGGCATCAAAGTGCCGATGATGTTTTATATTTGGCCAAAGACCGCGGACGTAACCAGGTAGTAGAGGCTGAGCTGAAAAGTCAGTCACGTCAACCCTCACTTCGCCAACTGGATTCTAGCGAAGTAGCTTAAAGGTACTTTTACGTTGGTTCATGCAAAGTAGGTTTTAGCCATTTCCAACAAGGGCATGAGTTGCGAGCGAGTTTGAGCCCGTAATACTTCATGTTCGATGAGCTTACTGAGGTTTTTAAGGCTGTGCTTCATGTCTTGGGCAGAGCAAGAAATAATCTCATACTCGTAATGGTGGTCTTGCACGGACACCTTAGTAAGCTCGGTGCGTTCGTTTTGTAAAAAGTGCACGCCATTAAAGCACTGGTTTTTAACCGCCACGGAAGGCGCTTCCCAATACAAATTTTCTAATACTTCAATGAGTTCGGCGATATACGCCGATGCCTCGGTAATACTGATAGTCATGTTTACCTCCGTTCACCACTTTAGCCTTAAGTGTAGTTAGCTTTGGCAGTTTCGCAGATATTTGTAGTGTGGCCGGAGGTAAATTGAGTCGTTGGCGTTTTAGGGTTTTTGACGGATGTAGAGTGTTTTAACGACCTTTGCCACCACTTTACCGTCCCTATCTAGAATATTAATTTCAAATCCGGGTAGGAACTTTTGCCCCGAGGCTGTTTGTAGTCGAATCTCGTTAATCTGCTCTTTTGTGACACTAAAGTGTGCACTCACGGTGCCTCTTCCTGGGCTAATAAATTCAATATTGGCTGATTTGTCCCATACTACGTAGTCTTTGCCTAATTGATTCATTATCAGCAGCATGTGAAATGGGTCCACCATGGAATAAAGGCTGCCACCAAAATGGGTGCCCACATAATTTTTGTTGTACCAACGCAGTGGCATTTCAACGGTTGCGCTGGTGAAATCATCGGCCAATTGTTTAATCTTAACGCCGGCGCCTAAATAAGGGCCGTACCAGTTTAAAAAAACGCGTAAAAATTTGGGCTGATTTAAGTAACGAATGAGTTTTTTTATCATGACAAATCAAATATCTAATGGGTGGCGCATTTTAGCCAAGTCAAAGGAGATTACCTAGGCCTTTTGTTTTATCGCAGCCAGCTAGGCTTATTATAGAGCGTTAAATTATATAAGACACTTGGGGAGGAGGGGCATGAATGAATATTCGTTTTATCGCAACCTGCTAGGCTTAAAAGGACGTTAAAACACTTAGGATGCATGAATGAACACTAAATGGTCAATCACACTCATGTTAGCACTGCTCTTAAGTGCTGCGTGTTGGGGGCAGGCACCAAAAGCCCCCACAGAAGCGCAAATTCAACTTATATTTAATAATGATTATGGCCAGCGATTGTTGTTTTTTAAACCGTTTGAGTTTCCCCTTGAGGTGGAGCGAACACATAAGGCCTTAGTGGGCAGTTTAGATAAGTGGGTAAAGGTCGATCTTGTTACAAAAAAGAAGTCACGCTTTTTAGCCGAGAAAATGATGTACGGTGAACCCCGCATGGTCAGTGTGGGCGGCTTCGAATACAACTTTAATGCAGACAATATGTGGGTCAGTGATCAGGGTTTTTTTTATGGGCGGCCCAATCTTAAAAAAGTGCTTGAGGTGAGTCACCCTAGCCAATACGAAGAAGACTATTTTTGCGAGGTGTATTTATCTTGGTACGTGGTGGATATTCCAGATTGGTTGGCCAAAATCAATTTGAAGGACCGTAAGAATCGTTCGTTAAAACGTGCGGTAGAGAGTGAAAAGCGCCCCTTTGAGAAACGTATTAATTTTATTTATCAAGAAAAGCGCTGGCGTTTATGGAAAGAAAAAGGCGAACAAGATTTATTCTAGTGCCTTTCTCTTGCCACTCGTTATGCCCCTAATAGCGATTGGCCACACACCCGCAAAACTTGACCGTTAAGGCCTTGGCTGCCGGGTTGAGCAAATAATGCCACCCCTTGAGCCACGTCTTGAGGTTTACCCCCTTGGGACAATGAATTCATACGGCGGCCAATTTCACGGGTCATGAAGGGAATTTGATCGGTCATTTGGGTTTCAATGAACCCAGGAGCAATGGCATTAATCGTTTTTCCTGAATGCTCCCATAATTGAGCTTGTTTGCGCACATACCCCGCCACGCCCGATTTAGACGCTGCATAGTTAGTTTGCCCCACATTACCGGCGATACCGCTAATAGAACTGATGCAAATCACCCGAGCCTCATCACTGAGCATCTCTTTTTGATCCAAGGTTGTCGTGACGTTTAAGGGGGCTTGTAAGTTGATGTTAAGGGTCATTTGCCAGAAATGGTCCGGCATACGAGATAAGGTTTTGTCGCGGGTAATGCCCGCATTATGGACCAGTATATCAAGCTTTTTGCCTTTTAAAGTGTTCGCAATATGGGTGCACACTTGATCGTCAGTGATGTCGGCCGCAAGGGCGATGCCATTTAATTTAGCCATCGTGGCTTCTAGCGTTTGTTGGGCGGCTGGAATATCAAGGCCAATTACTAACGCGCCGTCATCACTAAGAACGTGTGCAATGGCAGATCCGATGCCTTGTGCCGCGCCTGTTACTAAGGCAATTTTCCCCGCTAATGGTTTTTCCCAGTCTTGTGATACGGGTGAGCCAGTGTTCACGTAAATGGGTTGCCCGGTAATATAAGCCGCGCGGTCACTCAGTAAAAAGTTTAGCGGGGTGGCTAAGGATTGATCCATTTCTAATGTATACACCAGATTAACGGTGATGCCCTTGCGGCCCATTTCTTTGGCGTAAGAACGTGTGAAACCATTTAAAGCATCCATCACCGCAGCTTGTTCTAAGGGGTTACAATGCAGAGGGTCTAAACCAATAATAACAATATGGCCGGACTGTTTAAGGTGCTTGCTGGTTTTGCTAAAAAAGTGTTTTAGAGCCTCTAGGTCGGTGACGTGCTTGTAGTGACTGGCATCCACTAAGATAGCCTGGCAATGTTGAGTGTCGTGTTCATCAAAGACTTGGGTTTGAATGCTGGCCTGCTTCAGTACATTTTGAAGAGCGGCGCTTGGTTTAGTGGCGAGTAAGGTGGTACCACTCACCCAAGGAATATAACCGGTATAGCGATTTAAGGTTAGCGGCGGCTTTACACCGGCGGCACTTAAGAGTGCTTGGCCTGCTTTGGAATAAAATAAGCTTTCGATCATTTTTGGCATGGCTTTCTCGAATAGGGTGCGCAATAGAGAGCTGAATAGGGGCGATGTTTGTGTCTAAAATTTTCGGCGCATTTTAAAGCAGCAAACTGAGCCTTTAAATGACCATTTCACACAGTTGAATGATCAATTCTTATAGTAACGGGACTTGATTAGGCTTAATAAAGTAAGCACTAAAATAAATAACGCCAAATGTAAGCCAGATTAATAATGCATAGCGCTAATATACTCACCCAGGTTAATACTGTGCCCCAATAACGGCCAGTATGGGTGGCGCCAAAACCAGCCTTAAATCCCCATGCATGCGCGACGCGGGCTATCAATAGGCTGGTGCCACATAGATGCATAAATAGGCCGTTAACACCGTTGAGCTCAGCCAGAGCCAGTAATATTAGGGCAATGGGAATGTATTCACTGGCATTGGCGTGGTTACGGCCAGCCACCAAAAGAGATTTTTGATCGTGGCCTAAGCCACTCTTGTGCTTAATTCTCAGCTTAACCACTTGCAGGGCTAGATAAATGAGTAAAAAAGCCAGTAAACAGGCATAGAAAGTGGTTATCGGTAGAAATGGCATACAAAACACTCTTATCGTTAGAGCATGGCACCCTAATTCCTCCCTTTGCTGCTGTCAAATTTACGATTATAAGGTTTTTATGGGCACACTGTTGTTTAGCACGCTCTGGCCTGTTCCTCGGTAGTTGTCTATACCTTTAATAGGCCTATTAAAGGAAACTAACACGGTGTCTTGGAGCGAGTACTTATTGATCGGTCGCTGGCTATTTTTTATGGCGCTGCTGGTTGTATTTGCATTATGGTCAAATAAATTGCGTGACGCTTTGCACGTACCTAGCTATTTATCCTTGCTGGCGGGTTTACTGTTATTGATGACGGCGCAAAGTCTCGATCTTTATGATGTGTTTCAGCAGGGCTCTAATGCATTGTTGTCGCCAGATAGGCACTTTTCTCCGAGCCTGTTTACACTGGCCATTTTACTGCTATCCATTACTTTTTTAGACGCGGTTTGGGTCAGTAATCGGCGTTTAGTTAAGAGTGTCAAGGCAGGTAACCATCGTAATTGGTTGCATGATGTCTATGAAAAAATTCCAGCTGCAGTATTTATATTAAAACAAGGTGAACTTAAATACTGTAATAGTGCGTTTATGAAACTGCAGGCGCGTTTTCGGCAAGATAATCCATTTGATCATTGCCACCTTAATCAGCAAGAAGTGTGGTTGCAGAATGAAAAAGGTGAACGTTTTGCTTATTGGGTTGCACAGTTTCCCATGTTGGATAAACAGGGTTGTGCTTATGTGGTATCGGATATTACTAATATTAAGTTGCAACGGGATTTTATAGCCAAAGTTTCGAAAGACCTTTACCACCATGGAGAAAAAAGCTTAAAAGACATTTTAAATAGTATTTATGAATTGCTTCCTGACAGTTTAATTTATGTGGCCCGTAAAGAAGGTGATGAGAACAAATACACTTACCTTCATCACTTGGGTGGAGATAATAATTTTGACGTTTATAAAGAGCTATTGCTGAAACACTCTTTACATACCAAAAAGGACCAATGGCATTGGCTGGCAGGAGAGGATTTATTAACGTTTGATAGCATTGAATTCGTAAAACAATATGCACCTAATCAAATAGGAGGGGTGAGTCTTTGTAATGAAGAGGGTGAAGAACTGGGTATGATTTTAGTTTTGCAAAAAGAGGTCACTAAACTCAGCCCTGTCGTTAAGAGTTTTTTATCGGTATTTAGTTTTCATGTTCGTTTTGAAATGGAGCATCTTCAAGATAAAAAACGTCTTCATAAGAGTACTGACCGCTATCGTACATTTTTAACCCGTAGCAGTGAGGCCATTATAGATATTGATATTGTGCCAGGTATTGCCATGGAAGATGATTTTGACCATCAATGGCAACATTTATTGAGTAAGGGAAAAGTAATAGAGTTTAATCCCGCATTTTCACATTTGTTTAACCTTCACGATGATATAAATATAGAAAACCTGCTGAGTACCAGAAGTTTAAAACATGTCATTAAATATGTTTTTCAAAGTGGTTTTGGTAGTGAATCTATAGAAGTAGCCCATGAACTGGATGACTCCCCATTGTGTTGGATTAGTTGCAGTGTGATGGCTGATATTGAAGACAATAATGTACTAAGTTTGAGGTTGATCGCACGTAATATTACTCAAAGTAAGATGCACATTCAAAACCTTGAATTTCAAAATAGCCATGATGTATTAACGTCCTTGCCCAATCGCTTAGCACTGCGTGAAACGGTAGATGAGAAAATAGAACAAGCGTTACAGTTTGGTTTTAAAATGGCGTTACTGTTAATTGATTTAGACCGCTTTAAAGAAGTGAACGATACATTGGGGCATCATTATGGTGATGTTTTGTTAAAAAAAATAGCACCCAGGATCACACCCTTATTGGCTCAGTATAGGGCAACGTTGGCACGCTTAGGAGGGGATGAGTTTGCGGTGGTGATTCCAACTTTTCAAAGCGATATGGAAACCCATGCATTGGCTAAAAGTATTTTAAAAAAGCTGCGAGAGCCATTTGATTTAGGTCAGTTAACCGTAGAAATAGCCGCCAGCGTCGGCATTAGCCAGTACCCAAAAGATGGTGCCGACACCAGTGCGCTATTAAGGTGTGCCGATGTGGCTATGTATCAAGCCAAAAAACACCCCAATTCTATTTTGGATTACAATCAAGAAATGGACAAAAACAGTCCTAGGCGTTTGGCATTAATGGCCGCTATGGGGAGGGGGATATCTGACAAACAGTTCTTTCTGGAGTTTCAGCCTAAACTCACTTTAGCAGACAACAGTATCCATGGTGCAGAAGCCTTAATACGTTGGCAGCACCCCGAAATGGGGTTAGTGAGCCCGGCCGAATTTATCCCCATGGCTGAGTTGAGTGATGTCATTATTCCGATGACACAGTGGGTGATCGAAGAGGCGCTTATGCGTGCGCAGAAGTGGTTACGGCAACAGATGTATATAAAAGTTTCTGTGAATGTTTCCACGCGTAATTTATTAGATGAAAATTTGTGGGGATTTATTGCTGAGAAATTACAGCAATACGAGGTGCCCGCCTATTTGTTTGAGTTAGAGATTACAGAAAGTGCATTAATGGCTGACCCTGAAAGAGCATTGGGCACGCTAAACAAAATCAGTGAATTGGGTGTGAGTATTTCGGTAGACGATTTTGGTACGGGTTTTTCATCCCTAGTATATTTGCGTCAGTTACCCATAGACACATTGAAAATTGACATTATGTTTGTGAAAAATATGTGTGCCAATGAGCAAGACGAAATGATTGTTAAATCGATAATCGATATGGCAAAAAACTTATCGTTAAATGTGGTGGCAGAAGGTGCCGAGGATAAAGAGGCATTGCAAAAGTTGACTGCTATGGAGTGTGACCAGGTTCAGGGGTATTATATTAGTAAGCCGGTGGGTGCTGACGAATTTTTAGAGTTTTGCAATAATTGGAAATCAAAATAAAAATTTTTAAGAGGGGGTAAATAAGAAATTAAAGATAAACTGAAAAGATTGAGTGCGTGTAAGCAGTAGCCCTTAGTGGATGCTACTGCTTACACGCGTACGGATACTTAAACTATCACGTACGAGTTTGTTCGCTTAATATTTTAGGGCGGTTTCTACTTCTTGTTTACTGCCCAAAATAACCGGCACACGCTGGTGAATATGTTCAGGTACAACGTCCATAATAGCAATTTGGCCATTACTTGATAAGCCGCCGGCTTGTTCTACCAGCATAGACATGGGGTTGCCTTCGTACATTAAACGTAGCTTACCGGGCTTGGCAGGTTCGCGACTGTCCCATGGGTACATGAAAATACCGCCACGGTTAATAATACGATGAACTTCGGCTACCATCGCGGCAACCCAGCGCATGTTGTAACGCTTACCTAGTTTACCTTCTTCACCTTGTAATAAATCGCCTACGTAGTTTTGTATGGACTCAGCCCAAAAACGTTGGTTTGACATGTTAATGGCAAACTCTTGGGTGGTAGGTGTAATGGTTGATTGAGATTCGGTTAAGACAAAATCTTGGGTTTCTGGGTCTAGAGTGAAAACATCCACACCTTGGCCAGTGGTCATCACAAGTAACGTAGACGGCCCGTATAAAACATAACCCGCAGCAAGCTGATTGCGGCCAGACTGCAGGTAAGTGCTTTCTTGGCTGGCATCGTTGCCATTGCTTGGTAAAATTGAAAATATAGTGCCTACGGTGACATTGATATCAATGTTAGATGAGCCATCCAAAGGATCAAAGATCACTAAGAACTCCCCATCTTTGTTAGCAGGAACAGGTAAATCTTCTTCTTCACTGGCGATACCGGCGACGACTGGGCAAGCTTGAAGCGTGTCTTTTAGCAAATCATTGGAAATCACATCCAATTTCTTTTGGGTTTCACCTTGTACGTTTTCTTGCTCAGCGCTGCCCAAAATGCCGCTCATGGCGCCCTTTTGTAATAAAAAAGCAATTTCTTTGCTGGCTTCTAATACCGCGTTGATAGCTAAAACCAGTGGTTTAGGCGTTTGGTTTTGTTCAAAGATGTGTTCAACAGTCTGCATGCATCAATCCGCGAAATCGTGTGAAATCAAAATTTTCTGCATTGTACACAAGGGGCGGGCTTTGAGCTACGCATAGGCGCATATGGAGAGTAAAAGTTAAATTGTGCGCAAAAAATATAGCCTCAGTGCAATCCAATGCCTATAAATGTTTCATAAATGATGAAAGCAGTGCGATTAAAACTGATCCTTCATCAAGCGGATCTCAGCAAAAACTTGGGCCGGACCCTGTAGTTGAGCCCCTTTATGATGTTCGGCAGCACGAATAACGTCGGGCTGGCCCCAGCGTAAAAACGGGTTGCTCTTAAGCTCGTCCGCGATAGTGGTAGGTAGGGTGGGTAGGTCTTGTTTTCGTAATTCGCTGCACACATCCTGACGATGTAAGGTGTAAGTGTTATTGGGTTCAATGTGCAGAGCAAAGTCAATATTGGCCAGTGTGTATTCGTGCGTGCCATAAATAAGTGTATTAGTGGGATAGGAGACGAGTTTCGCTAAGGAGCTTTGAAATTGCGTGGCGGTGCCTTCAAACATACGCCCGCAGCCACATGCAAAAATATTGTCAGCACTAAACAAGTGCCCCTGCCCAGACAGGTCCTCTACGTAAAAAGCAATTTGGCCTAGGGTGTGTCCCGGTGTATGAATGACTTGCCAGTTTAACCCTGCCAGCGATAAATTCTCGCCCCCCAATAAGGGGTGCTCTAAGCAAGGGATGTCTTCATGGCCGGTTCCATATACCTGGCATTGAGGGAAATGTTCCGTCAATGCGGCAATGCCGGTCACATGATCCCAGTGTTTGTGGGTGACTAAAATGTAATCCAGGGTCAGATTGTTTTCTTTTAAAAACTCAATGACAGGCTCGCCTAGACCAGGATCCACAGCAATGACACATCCTTGGTGTTGAATTAACCATATATAGTTATCTGAATAAATGGCGATGGGGGTGACGTTAAACATGTTTTAACCGTAATAACTGCTTTAGGTAAGTTTAACTCGAAATCACCCAGATGACTTTATTTTGTATAAATGACAATAAGTCCTTGAATCAATTTGGTTTTTTTAAGACAATGCGCGGGCTTTAATAGCACTTCGGTCAGTTTGTATGTTTGACCCATTATGGTGGCCTCTGGTCCCCTCGCAACAAGAAGCTATGAACTCCGCCAGGCCTGGAAGGGAGCAACGGTAGTAGTGGATTTGTGTGCTGAGGTGTGGCTGGAGGTCCCTCCACTTTCTAGTTTGAACTCTCTTTAACTGTATCTGCTTATTTTCTCATTGTTCGTAATTTCACTGTGCATCCGTGCGTGCAAATACTGTGAAGAAACTACTCGTAGCGTCTTACTTTAATTAAGGGTTAAAACGGATCAATGTACTTTTCATCGGTAATCAATTCAAAGTCCGTTAACGTATTTAAGAAATCCACTAGGGCACGACGTTCATCGTTGTTGAATCGATAATTAACTGCGCGTCCTCGATTGTCTTTTAGTGCAGGGTGTAAGTTAGGGTGGTTTTGAATATCTTGGCTGTAAAACTGAATTACCTGATTGAGGCTATTAAAGCGACCGTCGTGCATGAAGGGGGCGCGCAAGGCGATGTTACGCAGGCTGGGTGTTTTAAACTTGCCTTCATCTGTGCTTAATCCCGTGCTTTCGGCAATGCCTAAATCTTCCTGCGAGTTTCTATCAAGGCCGTTATTGGTGGCGACACTTGGTCCAATAAAGGCTTCGCTAACGTGACAAGCGGCACAAGGGGGTAAGTTATCTCCGGGGTTGTTAAATATTTGTTTGCCTCGATTTTGCGAGCGGGTGAAGTTGGGGAAGTCATCCAATGGACTGTTAACGCGTGCTCGTCCCAGATCATAGGGGGATCGTGTGCTCACAATGCTGCGTACAAACTGTGCAAGTGCCCGTGCAATTCGCTCACTGTTAACGGTGCTGTCGCCAAAGGCCGTGGTAAATAACGCGGGGTAATACTCTTGTGCGCTTACCACGCTAACGAGCGTTTGCAGGTCCATGCCCATCTCCACGGAATCCTGAATTGGCATTAAGACTTGCTCTTCAAGGGTGGCGGCGCGCTCATCCCAGAAAAATTTACCATTGCCATAAAAGCGTGCATTCGTTAATCCAATGCTGCGGCGGCGAGTTTGCCCGCCGTCAAACCCGCGACTTAAACGGCTAGGGTCGGAGAAAGCAAATTCCTGCAGGTGGCAGCTGGCGCAGGATACAGTATTGTTGGCACTCAGCAGGGTATCGTAAAATAATACTCGCCCTAACGTGGCGCCTGCATCTGTAATAGGGTTATCGGCAGGTGTGTTGTCGTTATCGGTGACGGCACTTTGAAAGGGGGCGCTATCTGGATATTGGTTTTGTAGGTAGTGCGCAGGCAGCGGGATATCGGCATAATTAAAGTGAATGGCGGGTAAGCTTAGTGCGCGGCTAATGTCAGTGGCGGGGGTGCTTTGATTGTCTATTTGTTCTGAACTACCAGACTCTAGCTCGTCTTCAAACTCCTCGGGCAGCTGGATGCAGCCGCTAACACTTAGCATTAAGCTGGCACTAAAGAGGGTAGCCTTATATTTTGATGTTAATTTATGGCGAAAATTAAGCATGCTTACTCCTAGGGAACGGCAACGCATTGGTGCGTTATAGTGATAACGTCTGGCCGGGCTTTGGGTTGACATATCTGTGGCCAGATCGCTAATTTGGCAGGGTAATAGGGTGGGTAATAAGGCTTTAAATACGGCACTCACAGTACGTGTTCTCTAGCTTCTTAGGGTTATGTCCGCTATTATCGACCCCAATAAAATTGCCTGTTAATTACCCCATAGCCTTCTTGGCTAAACACAGTTAGATACGTGCAGGCGTTAATGATTGAAGCCTTAGTTTTTTACCGAACCATCTTAGTTATCAGGTTCAGGCTTTAATAAAAATTGTGGCCTCAGTTCTTCACGGTTCTTTGTGGGTTATGAGTGATGAGAGATAAGTTATGAGTTATCAGGTTCTGGCTAGAAAGTGGCGGCCACAGTTTTTCAAAGACATGGTGGGGCAAGAGCATGTACTGCGTGCGCTTATCAATGCACTTGATAATCAACGACTGCATCATGCGTACTTATTTACCGGTACTCGCGGCGTCGGTAAAACCACCATCGCGCGTATTTTGGCCAAGTGCCTTAATTGTGAACAGGGCATTACCTCTGAACCTTGCGGCACCTGCGATAGCTGCGTTGAAATTACCGAAGGGCGATTTGTTGACCTAATAGAGGTGGATGCGGCATCTCGTACTAAGGTTGAAGATACCCGCGAAATTCTTGATAACGTGCAATACGCGCCGACTCGTGGCCGTTTTAAGGTGTACTTAATCGATGAAGTACACATGCTCTCTAATTCCAGTTTTAACGCATTGTTAAAAACCTTAGAAGAGCCACCGCCACACGTTAAATTTTTATTGGCCACCACCGATCCACAAAAACTACCGGCCACAGTGTTGTCCCGTTGTTTACAATTTAGCCTTAAAAATATGACCCCTGAGCGCATCGTCGGGTATTTAAAAACCATATTAGATAAAGAAACTATCAGTTTTGAAGAGCCTGGTCTTTGGTTGTTAGGTAAGGCGGCCGAGGGCAGTATGCGTGACGCCCTGAGTCTGACCGATCAATCCATCAGTTTTGGTGAAGGCAAGATAATAGAAACCGACGTGGCCAGCATGTTGGGCACTGTTGATCGTGGTCGAGTATTTAAGCTGGCGATTGCCTTGGCTGAGGCTAATGCTGTGGAAACCATGGCGCTAATTGCACAAATGGCCGAACACGCGGTGGATTTTAATAACCTGCTGGCGGATTTACTGGGGCTTATTCACCGTATTGCCATCGCGCAAGCAGTGCCGGATGCCGTGGATAACAGCCAAGGTGATAAAGAACAGGTGATGACGTTGGCGCGCGCTATGAGCCCAGATATGGTGCAGTTATTGTATCAAGTGGCATTGACCGGTAAACGAGACTTGCCGTTAGCGCCCGATCCGCGCGCTGGCATGGAAATGACCTTGTTGCGCATGCTTAACTTTGCCCCCATTGGCGCAAAAGTGGGCCATGTGCCGCCTGCGACCAATATGCTGGCTGACATGGGGGAGCCCCCTGCAAAAAAGCCTGAACTGGCGCCGGTCACGCGTCAGGAAAATGAAGCGTCAGCGTTAACGGCGCCTATTGTGAATGCAGGTGTGCCCACTACACAGGTGCCCAGTGGTGAAGCGAAAGCCGACTTGCCGCCCTGGAATATCGATCCAGTTGAACAAGAGCCTGCAGTCACGGTGCAGACCCCTACTCAAGATCAATCTCAACGTCAGGTGCAAGGCCAAACGCAGGTGGCTGTGAATGTCCCGGCGCAAGAGGTTGTGGCTGAATCATCCTTTGTGGCTCAGCCAGAAGTGCTTGAGTCGATTGCGAGTGTGTCTGAGGCCACGCAGGTGGCGCCCGCTCACATTATTGAGCAAAAACCAGCACCAGCAACCATGGTTCAAGAGGTTCCACAGGTTCAAGAGGTGGCACAGAAGCAGCCGGCCCCAGTTGCGCCTGTTTATAATGCACCTCAACCCAGTGTTGTGCTGCAAGAGGATACTCCAAAGTCCGCTCCCCATGTGAAAGCGGATCTTAAAGCGGAAGAGCCAAAATATGTGCAGCCTGACCCCGTAGTCGGTCAGCCTGAAGCACTGACAAGTACTGACATCGCTCCCGAACAACCTCAGCATGAGGCGGCATTGAATATGACATTGTCATCTCAAAGCTGGCCCATCATGTTTACGGCCTTGCCCTTAGAAGGCATGTTACGCAACCTAGTGGCCAATACGTGCTTAATGAAGGTAGATGGCAATAACCTGTTGTTTCACAGTGACGCAGGCCACATGCGCCTATTTGGTGAAAACCATCAACAAAAATTTAACACTATATTAAATGCCACGCTAAATAGTGGCTATAAAGTGCAGGTCATAGAGGGGAATATGCAGTATGAAACCCCCGCTCAACGTCACCAAAGGCTAGTGGCAGATCGCTTACAGGCGGCCGTTGAAAGCATAGAACAAGACCCAAAAGTGCAAGCCCTGCGACAATCGTTCAATGCGCAGGTTATAATGGACAGTATTACGCCTCTAGATGCATAAACTTCTGCATCTAGGGTTAAAAAAACAGTATTTGAAACGATTAAAATTGAGGATATCAGCATGATGAAAGGCGGCATGGGCGGCTTGATGAAGCAAGCGCAAAAAATGCAGGAAAAAATGCAAAAGGCTCAGGAAGAGTTGGCCAATGCAGTCACTGAAGGTGAATCAGGTGGCGGTTTGGTAAAAGTAGTCATGACAGGTCGTCACGACGTTAAAAGCGTAGCGTTAGATGATTCTTTAATGGAAGAAGATAAAGAGATCATTGAAGATTTATTGGCCGCTGCTGTAAATGATGCTGTGCGTAAAATTGAAGCGGCTTCTTCTGATAAAATGGGCAACATGACTCAGGGTATGGGTTTACCAGGCGGCATGAAGCTTCCATTTTAAGCTTGCAATCTAGATTTTAATTAGGATTTAACCATGGCATCCCTTAGCCCGTTAATTAATCAGCTAGTGACCTCGCTCACTATCTTGCCTGGGGTAGGGCCTAAATCTGCCCAGCGCTTGGCTTTGTATTTGTTAGAAAAAGACAAAGCCGGTGCCGCCATGTTGGTTGAGCACTTAAACGAGGCCCTTGAAAAAGTAGGCCATTGTGAAAAGTGCCGCAACCTAACCGAAAATCCGTTATGTCCTGTGTGTGATGATGCTAAACGCGATCAACACACTCTATGTGTGGTAGAAACACCCGCTGAAGTTTTGGCTATAGAGCAAACCGGCTTTCGCGGTCGATACTTTGTATTATTTGGACGCCTGTCTCCCATAGAGGGCATTGGCCCAGACGCATTAGGTTTAGATAAATTAAAAGCGTTAGTAGTAGAAAACCAAGTAAAGGAAATTATTCTAGCCACTAACCCCACTGTAGAAGGGGAAGCCACCGCTCAGTTTATTCAGCAATTGTTATTTAGTCTGGATGTTGTAGTGAGCCGAATTGCCCATGGCGTTCCTTTGGGAGGCGAGCTGGAGTATGTCGACGGCGGCACCCTAGCGCATGCGTTAGCGGGTCGCATTGATATATCTTAACGCTAAAATTTTACACCATTAATTAGATAGAAACCTTATGTCACACATCACTATTCAAAGTAATGAATCATTGGCCGAAGTGGCCGAGCAATGGCTAGAGCTAGATCGTATTGCCCTAGACAGTGAATTCATGCGTGTGGATACGTTTTATCCCATACTGGCATTGATTCAAATAAATGATGGTCAGCAAAGCTACCTCATTGACCCTACACAAATAGATCAATGGCAGCCGTTAGTAGACGTGTTCAGTTGTGAGACCGTACTAAAGGTTTTGCACAGTCCCAGTGAAGACTTAGATGTGTTTTTTCACAGTTTAGGGGTGTTGCCGCGCCCAATATTTGATACTCAATTGGCCGCCTGTATGGCCAGCATGGGTGGCATCATGGGCTATCAAAAGCTTGTGAAACTGCTTGTCGATGTGGATTTAGACAAGGGTGAAACCCGCAGTGATTGGCTAAAACGTCCGCTAAGTGATAGCCAAATTCATTACGCCATAGAAGACGTAAATCATTTGTTGCCTATGACCGACAAGCTTGTGCAAAAATTACGTGAACTGGGTCGTCTGGAATGGATGCAAGAAGACAGTAACCGCACCTTAGATGATTGGGCTGCGAACCAGCAAAGCGGTTATAGCCATGCACGTGTTAAAAAAGCGTGGAGCTTGAAGGCTCACGAGCTAAATGTTTTGTCTCAGTTGGTAAGTTGGCGTGAAACACGCTGCAGAGAAGTAAACAAGCCTCGTGGCCATTTAGTTAAAGATGACATCTTAATGGATATTGCGCAGCGCTTACCGCAAACGATCTCTCAGTTGAGTCACTTTAAAGGCATGCGTCATGCTACTTTGAAAAAAGAAGGCCAGATGATTATTGATGTCATTAAGTCTTCTAAAGATATAGATAAAGCGCAATGGCCCAAACCGTTAGATAGACCTTTATCTCAAGCATCTGGCGAATGGTTTAAAAAAATGCGTAAGCTGGTGAATGAGTTGGCCGAAGAATTAGATGTGCCACCTGAAGTATTGGCGCGAAAAAAACCATTAGAAAAAATGTTACGTGATGGGTACCCCAATGGTCCTTTCACTATACCGGATGCTTGGCAAGGATGGCGTCAAACAGTCGTGGCCCAGCCACTCGTTGAATTATTAAACGAATTAGCTAGGTGACAATACGAGGTTGTTATTGACCGAATTAGAGTCGCAGACTAATTTTTTTGAATTATTAAATAGGTTATAGGCAACAATATGAAGCAGTTATTGACCGTATGGCGCAGCCCTAAAAAAGAAGAAATGTATTTATATACAGATCGTCTTGAAGGATTAAAGCGTGTACCTGATGAATTACTAAAAATGTTTGGTGTGCCTCAAGAAGTAATGGGCTTGCCTATTAGCGAAGATAAAAAGCTAGGTCGTGCCGATGCTAAAAAAGTAATGTCTGAGATTAAAATAAAGGGATATTACTTGCAGTTACCGCCTGTGCGTGAAGGTTATATGCTGGATATTCACAAAGATACATCCGCAAAATATACCGACATCGTATAGAAAAGAACACGGAAACATCATGGCTAAAGCAGAGAAACCTTTTTGGGAGACTATCCCATTAAAGGAAATGAACAAGCAGCAGTGGGAAAGTTTATGTGATGGCTGTGCGAAATGCTGCCTGCATAAATTAGAAGATGAAGACACGGGTGAAGTTCACTACACTGAAATAGTGTGCCGCTACTTGGATCGTGAAACTTGTAATTGTACTGAGTATCAAAACCGCCAAGAGTTGGTGCCTAACTGTGTATGGCTAAAGCCTGAAGATGTAAAAGAATTTCACTGGTTGCCCACAAGCTGTTCTTATCGACTCATTAGTGAAGGTAAACCGTTGCCAAAATGGCACCACCTAATCAGTGGTGATAAAGCATTGATTCATAAACGCAATCAATCCATGCGTAGAAAAGGCATTCCGGATGACAAAATCCCGGAAGACGATTGGCAAGATCATATTATTTGGATGGAATGACCATGGCGTATTACCTCACGTACCAATATACCTGGATACTGTATTTAGCGGCTGCGCTGGGCATGTATTTTTGTGTGGTAAAGTACACTAAGTACTGGCAAAGCGATGACCTGCGTAATTATTCTCGCATGGTATCGGCGGTGATTTTATTTACACCTGCCACTCATTCAATGGATGGCAACTTTAGTTTAGCACCCGCTTTCATTGTCAGTTTTGGTGAGTTGTTAACAAACGGCACTAAGGCGGCTATGTTAGGAGTGGTCCCCCTAATGTTGGCACTGTTTTTGGGGGCACTTATCTTAACGGTTCAAGCTTTTTGGAGCAGTAAAAAGGCCTAACGTTTAAAGCGTTCATAACGGCGAAGAGTGTATTCGTCGTTATTTTTTAGCTTCAAATTCTTCTCCTCTATAATCTGTATGACAACTGCGACACCCTTTGTTGGCAAAACGTCCCATTTGTTTTTTTATCTTTTTGTAATTCCCTTCCTTGGCCACATTTAAAAAAGTCTTAGCTTGGCTGCGCATATCGCTCACTTTAGCCACAAATTCTTGAGTTAGCTTACCGTCTTTATCCCAAATATTATCCATGGCTCTGGATTTTCCGCCAGACGTGCCAGCGGGGAATAAAATTAGCATATCATCGCTCATGTCAGCCAGTGCTTGGGCATGGGTGATAATGTGATTAAGCGATAACTTTTTCTTAATAAGCAGCTTAATGGCTTTAGCGTGTTTGCCTTTGGTCTCCATGAATAAGTTTCGGTAGCGCATCATAGCGTCCCGATCGTTGTCGGCCGCATACAAGGGAGGGCTAATACTTACTCCAGTAATGCCTATTAATATGATGAGGGTAAATGAAAATAGTAAACCGTGATTAAAACTCATGCTGCCACCTAGTATAAAGTGATGTCATTAATAGGGCGGTTACGTTTTAACGGTCACCACCACCGCTACGATCGTGTGAGCATTTAAGGGAGTAATTAATCGTGCCGCTGTAGCGTTTGTCGTTCGCTGATTGTGCTTGGGCTAACCAAAAGCTATTAATGCGTATGTTCATGACAATGAATGAAGGGTGATTATCTTCAGGGCACTCTATTGACGCCTCACCCATGGCATCTTCATTATTGCCGCTGGCTATCTCTTTACTGAGTTTAATGGCGTCTTTAAAAGCAAGTTGCTCGGTATTTCTTAAAGGGGTTTGCAAGCTCTCCTCAACCACAAGTGCATGCACACTGGACACAAAGGTTATACAAAGCATCATCATCGCAAGCAGGTGTTTCATGGTTGCTCCTTGGGAAAAGTCTAATTCGTAACTAGCTATTATCCATTTTAGCTTAGGTGTTGTGCACTGTTGTGCAAGTTAAGAAGGCTTTAAAGGTGGTTTTCCTTAGATGCTAAAGGCTTAATAAATGCGGGTTTTACGTACGGGCTAAAATCGCCACTTTTAAAGGCTATAGTTAACCTATGAGAGTTAAAAATAGCTATGGCTTACTGTGGGCACTGCTGTTAATCACGGCGTGCAGTGAACCTAAAAATCACCCTGCTCCCCAAGAAACGTTCTTTCAAGTGGGCTTGTTTGGTCATGGTCGCGGAGTATTGGGCGATATAGGGATTAATGTATTTGCACTACCGCGGCGTTGCGATAGTTGCCACAGTAATCAAGTGGCACAACACGGGAAATTGGGCACGTGTAATCGTTGTCATCAACCCAGTTTTTTAGGCTGGAAGCACACGCTTTTCTCCCCCAAACATGCTGATGTCTTTAGTTTTATGGATAAGTCTTACCACCAAGACCTTAACTGTAATCAGTGCCATCAAAACCTCGCGAATGAACAAGGATTTAAGGTGGTGTCCTGTAATCATTGCCATAATCATGGCCCCTCGGACATCGCCTATGCTCATGATCTTTTAGACGATTACACGTATTCAATATATTCAAAAAATTCGGCCTGCATTTCTTGTCATAGTAAAAGTGGTGAACGTTATTCTAAATATTATGACCCTCAATCCCATGAACTTTTTTAAACCCAGCACCCACACGCTCACCATTAGGGGGCAATAAAGATGCAGCACTTAGAGCAGGATGTGGGTTTTGAGATGTTGAGTCATGCCAGCCGGGTGAAAGTATCACGATTTACTCGGCGTATTAGGTTGTTGCATTGGTACAACGCTATTTCAATTATTACGTTGTATTTTTTAGGTATTAACCAGTTAATTGAACTGAGTAATATGGGCTTGTATACCTTGAGCGACTGGCGCCCCATTCATTTTAATGTAGGCCTTGTTTGGATAGTAGGGTTATTGGCGCTTACGTTTATTGCCCGTATAAAACCCGCTCAACAACGCGATGTCATTGCCACCGACAAACTCGTGGTAAAGCAACGCATATTTTTATATGCCTCCAGTATTATTATGGCCTTAATGGCGGCCACTGGCCTATCCTTGTACTTATTGCGTGGGGTCAATGTACCCGAAATGCGCAGTATATTATTAACATTACACGGCTTTATTGCGTTTAGTTATTTACCGGTGTTAAGTTTTCACATATATCTGGCATTGATACAGCGGGATTCACGACAGTCACTGTTAACCATGGTGACGGATGTGCGTCTTAAATACCTAATTCATAATAATATCCCCAACCTACGATGTTTATTAACCGACAACGAAGGTGTATTGCTTATTCAGGGTTGTGTCAGTGAAATAAGTTTATTGGGGTTTCAGGTAACAATTAAAGCGGGGAACTGGCAGCAACAAATCCGGCTCAATGACTTAACAGGCGTTGAATTTTTACACCCGGACCTAGACGAACCCTTGCACCTTAAAATCAGGGTATTACACAGCCACCCTGCGGGGGAGGAGCTAAAGGCTGAGTTAAAATTTAGGTCCTCATTGCAATTGACTGCTGAATTACTATTAAGCCGGGCATTATTTTTTAGGGCGCTTTTTTTAGCTCGGCGTACTCACCCCAGACTCTCGTGTAATTTACCGGTGGAATTAGTCCATGACGGCAATCCCTTAGTGGGGCTAGTGGTGGATTTTTGTAAAGGCGGCATGGGCTTTGTAATCCCAATAAGTTTAAAAAAAGGCAGCACTATACAAGTTAAAATTAAACTGTCTAACCCTGAGCTGTCTTTACAATTAAGCGGCAAAATTCTCGTTAAAGAGTCAATAACCGCTAACGACTGGTGTTATGGCTTAAGCTTTAATCGGCTCAGCCGCCGTCAAAAAATTGAAGTACTTGAAGTGTTAATGCACCTACGTATTCAGCGGCGTTTAAAAGAGCTTAACTTTAGTCTTTAGCCAGTGACTTAAAGGACTAAATAGACGAGTCGTCTTAATCAACATGCTTTACCACGGTCATGGTTCATACATATTAAAGGGGTTTTGTTATAGCAATTGGCTATTAAGTTGACCTGTTCAATATTTGATCTATTAGGCGCGGCATCTACACTGAATGAACAATGCTCTGACAAAACCCCCATAGGCTTGAAATTTTCCATCGATATAGGAAAGAGCTCATGAAAATTGTTTTTTATTGTTTAGGCCTTTTTTGCCTGTTGTTATGTGCACCGTTTACCTTTGCAGAAGACACGACACCTAGTGTGAATGTTTATGGGCGCCTGCACTTTATTTTGGTTAATGTAAAAGATAAAAATACCTCTATAAATACGGCTGGGCACCGCATTGGCTTAAAAGGCGAAGGGAAACTAAGGAATGGTTTAGGTTACTTTTATAAGTTAGAAACCGAATACAGTAACGACAATAACTTTGGTAAAAAAGATGGCATTGGTGGCAATAGTCAGTCAGCCAGTGCTGTTTCAGGAACAGATTTAGCGGATGTTAAGGTACGGCATTCTAATGTGGGCCTTAAAGGGCGTAAAGGCACGGTCTCGGTGGGTAGACAAGGCAGCCCTATGACAGGAACCTATATGGCCAATGTATTTGAAGCTAACTCTGGCGCGTATTTGCAAACGCCCTATCGTATTGGACACTCCATTGTCTTTAAATCTAAAAGTTTTTCAGGGACTAAAGCGTATTTGGGTGCGGTTTTAGAAGGAGGGGAAAGCGATGATAGTAACGAACAAAATCTAAATGCGCTTATTTGGGGTGGCAGTTATTCCCTAGGGGATCTTCATATGGACCTTGCTTTTTTTAATGCCGACTATGATTTAAAGCAACCAGATGATGTGCTTACGCTTTCCGATAATGAATTTACCGATATTAAAACAGAATTTAGCAATTGGTCCTTTGGCATGTCGTATTCCATGCGTGAATTATATGTTGGGCTTAACATTGAATCCTCCACTGAAAAAGAAAACGGCATAAAAAAGGATACGCAGGTTATAGATTTAGCATTTACCTATACCCATGAAACCGTGATATATGGCTTTGGCTATGGTAGTGCTGATGAGGGTGGCGTAAAAAAGAATCGTTTTTTAATGGGCGCCTATGTGAATATTGGTGGCAATAACGATTGGTACATAGAAACAGGTCAATATAATAAAGATGATGGCCGCGGTGATAATATAGTGACGGGTTATCGAATTAAGTTTTAGGGTGTAAGTTTTCCTTTTAATCGAATAAATAACAGAAATAAAAACGGCGAACACAAGTTCGTCGTTTTTATTTTTATAGGCTTAAATGAAAGCCTGCTATTTAGGGAAAACTATTTAGTCCACACCGTTAAGCCAGTAAGGTCTTTATTGCTCTTAAGGAAGAATCGAGCAAGCAGGTAGGTTAATACAAACATAATAACATTGCCCACAAACCCAGTGTAATACAGATCAAAAGGCACACTTAGACTGTCGGGCATTAAGCCGTTTTTACTTAAGACCGTCCATGATGTGAATACCATAGTGGCCACTAATCCTGCCCAAGCGGCACGTGCATCTCCTTGTTTGGTAAAGAAACCAATTAAATACAAACCCAATAATCCGCCGCCTAAAACAGAGCTTAAAATAGTGGCGGTGTCTTGCAGGGTTTTAGTCTCAGCATTGGCCAAATAAACGGCACCGCCAATCATTAATACGGCACTGATAGCCGCGATAACCCAAGCGGCTTTTAAATAGTGTTTATCATCACGTCCTGGTTTTAAGTGGCGACGATATATATCCACCACCGACACAGTAGAGATAGCATTAATACTGCTGTCTAAAGAGGACATGGCTGCGGCTAAGGCTGAAGCAATCACTAATCCGGCAACGCCCGCTGGTAAATGATTATTAATAAAATAGGGTAAAATTTGCTCAGGGGCACGAGTACCGTCTAGCATTTCTTGCGGGGCGACGGCAGGGAACTGTTGGAAAAATACAAACAGCGCGGTGCCTAAAAACATGTAAAAGGCCCAAATAGGCAAAGAGCTTAAAACGGCCACTAACATGGCTTTACGCGCTTCATAAGTAGACTTAGAGGCACAGTAGCGCTGCACGGTATTTTGATTAGAGCTGTATTCGGTTAACCACGCGATTAAACCAATGAACAACATCATGCTTATGGTTTTTTCATCAAAACGGATTTCCCAGCCCATGGCATTTAGGTTGCCATTTTCTAATACACTAAAACTAAGTTTGTTAAATTCATCGGCTACGCTAAAAACTTGTCCCATACCACCTGGCAGGGCATCCACAATCACCCATAAACACAAGAAGCCGCCCAGTACTAATACAATAGTTTGCATCACGTCGGTCCAAATAACAGCATCTATACCGCCTATGATGGTATACACCGCCACAAAGACACCGCCTATGATAATGCACCAAGTAGCGCTTAAGCCCGTGAGCTCTTGCAGTAATAAAGACAGTAAAAACAAAATTAAGCTTACACGTACTATCTGCGCAATAATGAAAGCAACCGCACCATAAACACGAATAGAGGGGCCAAAGCGGTCTTCTAAATACTCATAGGCGGAGGTGACTTTGCCGCGGCGAAAAAATGGCAAGAAAAAATAGGCGGCAAATAATATCGCCAAAGGCAGCATTAAATTAGGCACAAAGCGAATCCAGGACGTTTTAAATGCGTCACCCGGGTAGGCCAAAAAGGTAATAGAGCTGATGGAGGTGCCCACCAAACTTAAACCAATTATCCAGCCTGAGAACGAACGTCCGCCAACAAAGTATTCTTCGGTGTTGGTATTTTTACGGGAACAATAGAAGCCAATGCCGGTAATCAGCAGCAAATAAGCCACCAAAGCAGCGATATCCAATGGGTGTAGAGACACAGACGTTACCTTTGTATTTTTTATTTGCAGGGATATTAACAGGTTTAATGTGATATAGCAGGCGTGTACTGAGGGGGGCACTCTACGAGATCAAGCTCACCCTGTGAGCGATATGTAAAGATCGGGCAGGGGCTGTCCACCTACAATTGACTGTACGAGCTCACCCTGTGAGCGATCTTTAAAGATCGGGCAGGGGCTGCCCTCGTACAATTCCAAACAAGGCTATATGGAGGTATTTACGCCGATTTTTGGAATAAATACCCAGTAATGGGTCGGTTTATAAAGCCTGTTAAATAGTTGCAGCAGTTTTTGGTTTAGGCGCAAGACTAAAGGTATAAACCCGCTTCAAAACACCAAAATACTGTGTGGCAAAAGAACCGGTATTATAGGGGATGTCGTATTTTTTACAGACGGCTTGTACCTGCTTAGATATGTGTAAATAACGCCACGCGGGCACATCAGGGAACAAGTGGTGCTCAATTTGGCAGCTAAGATGCCCTGTTAAAATATGCATCCAGCGCGGGCCGGTAAAGTTAGAGGATCCCAATATTTGTCGGTAATACCATTGTCCCTGACTTTCATTTTCACATTCAGACATTTTAAATACTTGAATATCTTCGGTGAAGTGTCCGCAAAAAATAACGCTGGCAGTCCATAAATCACGTAACATATTGGCACAAAAATTCCCAAGCATCACGGGTAAAAACATCGGCCAATAAATAAGTGGGAAAAACACATAATCTTTAAATAACTGGCGGGCACCCTTGCTAAAAAAAGCGTTACGCAGTGCTTTTCGGCTAATGGGCAGGGCACTGGTTTTTTTACGTTTACCAAAGAATATACGTTCACCTGCTAACTCGTGATACGCAACCCCCCATTGAAACATCATGCTAAATACCACGAATATAGGCACCTGCCAGCGATTTTTAGGTTTCCAACGAGTGTCATCACTTAACCGTAATAAACCATAACCAAAGTCACGGTCTTTGCCGAGTATGTTGGTATACGTGTGGTGCTCGTAGTTGTGATACCGCTTCCAAGATTCGCTGTCGCCGGCGTGGTCCCACTCAAATTGACGGCTATTAATATTAGGATCGTTCATCCAGTCGTATTGGCCGTGTTTAACGTTATGACCAATTTCCATGTTGTCTAAAATTTTGGCCACTGCCAGCAATAAAACTCCCAGCACCCATAACACAGGGTTTAGAAACCCCAATACCATGGTAATACGGCCAGCAATTTCACTGCCGCGCTGTAGTCGAACAATGGCACGAATATAGTTAGCATCGACCTGGCCTACTTTTTTCATGGTTTGTTCACGAATGCCATCTAACTCTTTGGCAAATAGATCGAGTGTGGCTGGGTTGGGGCGTATTGATTGATTCATAGTTATTCCCTTTAAAGTTCCAACACTAGGTCGCTGGCGGCCACACTTATGCACAGCTGAATCTCTTGTGCACCGGTGTCGCTGTATTGTTGCGTTTTAGTGTTGTACACCACACCACTTTTTTTCTGGCAAATACACTGGTGACAAATGCCCGCTCGGCAACCACTTACCGGGTTGGTATTGGCTTGTTCGGCCAATTCCAAAAGTGTGGCAGGCGCGGCATTATCCGTGGATATTTTTTTGTTGGAGCGTTTAAATAAAATAGTATTAGCGTCCCCGCTGCCTTCTAACTCTATGGGTTCGGGGCCAAAAAACTCATAATGCAGTTGTTGTTTTTTAATGTGTAAAGACGCCATTAACTTACGGCCATGAATAATCATGTTGGCGGGTCCACACAGGTAAATTTGGCAATTATTAACGTGAGCGCAGTATTGGTTTAGGTGCTGTTCATTTAAAAAACCTTGCTCGCTACTGTCAATGAAGTGAACCTGTAACGAGGGTAGTTGTTCTTTAAATTGCAGTAACTCTTGCTTGAATAAAAAGTGTTCACTAGAGCGCGCGTAATACATTAAGGTATGCGCTTTAACAGTTTGGCCTGTAGGTGCATTTTGTTGCTGTTGGCATAGCTGTCCCAACATAGCGCGAAAGGGTGTGATCCCCGAACCACCTGCAATCATTAATATAGGACAATCACCTTGGACCATACAAAAGTCGCCGCTTGCCTGGCTTAAATTAACCACGCTGCCGGTATTTAAGGCGCCGTTTAGCCAAGGGGTGATCTGGCCCTTATCTTGAATTTGAATGCTTAACTCAACTAGGCCCGTTTTTTTATAGTGGCTAGGGCTTGATGAAATAGTAAAGAAGCGGCTCATCCAAGCGCCGTCTTTCTCAACGGTAAGCTCTAGATGTTGGCCCGCTTTAAAGCCACTCCAGTTTCGGTGGGGTTTAATCACCAAAGAATACATATCATGAGATTCTGGGCGTACCATCACTATTTTACTGCGCAAGCGGTCACTGCGCCATTGCGGTTGAATAAGCTGTATTAAAGGCTCAAAGTAGGCCCCAAAGCTTGAATGGTTGGTGATTTGGCGTGCCAGCCATGACAGGCCTGTTCGTAATGGATCTGATGATTTGGCGGCGTTCATAACATACCTCATATTTTCAGCGTACAAGTGTACGCCGAAAGTCCTTTTGAGTAAACACTTGTATGCTGAAATGAGAGGTCTGTATGGTTACAACCCGCCCCATAAGCTAATAGGGAGAGGAGAGGCTCTATTTCAACCCCTTCGTCCCCACTGAAGAGTATCTTAATTTTTGCCCCATAAACATTGAAGTTACCTTATCTGTGCATGTAAAGGGCGGTTATAACCCCCTGATCACTGGCCTGTCAGGAAACCTGATCTTGCCTTTAAACCCTTATATAATTTTACTATAGCGAAATTGTTGAATCGGGCTTGCTAGATATTCATCAAATAACATACATATACTGCGAATTAACAGCTCACCTTTTCGGGTAACCTGAATACCTGTGTCACTTAAAACAACCAGTTCGTCCTTAATAAAAGGTGTAAGTTTTTTCAGTACATCTGAAAAATGAACATTGGCGTCCACGTTATAGCGATTTTTAAGCCATTGATAATCCAATTTAAAATGACAAATAAGTTGTTTGATTACCGCACGCCGCATTACATCTTCATCATTTAATATCAGCCCTTTTACAACAGGCAGCTTTTGAGCATTTATATCATCTTGATAGGCATTAATATCCGCAGTATTTTGAAAATAAGTGTCGCCAATCTGGCTAATAGAAGACACACCAAAGGCCACTAGGTCACAATCTTGGTGGGTGGTGTAACCCTGAAAATTACGATGTAATTTTTCGGAGATTTGCGCCTGTGCCAAGCTGTCATCCGGTTTGGCAAAGTGATCCATGCCCACATAGTGGTAACCGGCCTGGGTTAAAAGTTGAATACTGTCTTCCAGCATGGCCAGCTTTTCTTCGGGAGCGGGTAAATTGTGTTCGTTAATGCGGCGTTGCGGCATGAAGCGCGTAGGTAAGTGGGCATAGTTAAACACTGACAATCTATCAGGGCTTAGCGCCAGTACTGTTTTTAAGGTTTCTTGAAAACTGGTGCGACTTTGAAAAGGTAAACCGTAAATTAAATCAATGTTGATAGAGCGAAAACCCAAGCGCTTAGCTTCTAACAAGGTATCGCGGGTAAGCTCCAACGACTGCACACGGTTCACGGCAATTTGTACTTCTTTGTTAAAGTCTTGTACCCCTAAACTCACGCGGTTAAAACCAATTTTTTTCAAATGCGCTAGGGTGTCGTGCTGTAGCTCTCTTGGGTCAATTTCAATGGAGAAATCTCGGTCTTCATCATCACTTAAGGTAAAGTACTGGGCTAAAGTGTTGAACAGCTCACTCATTTGCTCATGGGAAATAAAGGTCGGTGTGCCGCCGCCCCAGTGAAGCTGTTCAACCTTGCGCTCTTTAGGGTAGCCGGTTGGACGCATGGCCATTTCTTTATAAAGGCTATCAAGGTACGGCTGGGCTTTATCACGTCGTTTAGTAATCACTTTATTGCACGCGCAGTAATAACAAACATGGGCACAAAAAGGGATGTGCACGTACAGGGATAACGGTTGTGTTTCTTGATTCCCTTGAATTCGGGCCTGCTGGTAATCGTTGCTATTAAAACCTTCTTTAAATTGAAGCGCGGTCGGGTAGGAGGTATAGCGCGGACCGGATGTATCGTAGCGTTTAATTAACTCGTTATCCCATTGAAAACACTGTTTTTGAAGCTGCCCCATGCGTGTGTCCCATCTTTAATGAGAGTCTAATTTACCATGGTCATTAGATTGGAGACTTGCTCTGGGTCAAGCCTTCCTAGTATTACATGAGGGCCTGCAGCAGGGCGGTGAGAAAAGGGATTAGGGCTTATTTGAATGAAATGAGCGGAAGGCTCTGCTTGGGAAAAGCGGCTGGGAATAAAAAAGGGCATGCCATAAAGCGTGTCCTTTTAGTTAGCGTTGGCGTTGGCCTGTTAAAAGAAAGACTTCATAGGAACCGTACACCACTTGCCACCTGAGCAAATGGCTTTCACCCATAAACGGTGCTTAATGTTACTTACTTTACGTGTTTGCGGGGCTTGAGTTTGCAAGCGCGACATAATATTTTGCGGCGGGTAAATACTGGGGTTATTTAGAATGTCTGCATCTAAGAAGGGCTTAGCGGCCACTACCGGTGTGGGGTAGGTGATAAAATTTGAGTTTTTAGCGGCGCTTTTGGCATCCAGCAAGTGATCAATAAACGCATGGGCCAGTATTTTATTCGGACTGTTTTTAGAAATAGTCATGACATCTACCCACATAGGTGCGCCTTCACGGGGAATAAAATAAGCGGTGTTGCTATTGTCTTCAGTGCTACCAATGACATCACCCGAATAACCCACAATCACACAGACTTTACCCGACGCAAGGTCGGTATATTGCTGCGAGGTGTGTAAATAAATGGCATCGGTAAGGGTTTCTTTTAACAGCGTGCCGGCGGTGCGCAGCTCATCTTTACTGGAGGTATTAACCGAATAACCCAAGTATGACAGTGCAGCCGAAAACAACTCATCACGTTCGTTTAAGAGTGCCATGCCACAGCTTTTCACTTTTTTACGATTTTTTTCATCAAAAATCAAAGACCAAGAATCTTGAACATTACTTAGGCCTAATTTTTTAAGCGCTAAAGTGTTCACCCCAAGACCAGTAGTGCCCCACATGTATGGAATACTATGCAGATTGCCTTTGTCGTGATTGGCAAGGGTTTTCATGACATCTTTGCTTAGGTTGTCAAAGTGGCTTAGCTGGCTTTTATCCAGGATATCAATAAGGCCGTTTTTAATTAATACGTTAATCATGGACGAGCCTGGAAAAGTCACATCAAATTGTGCGTCTTTGGCAAAGAACTCGGTGGTGTACTGTTCAACACTTTCAAACTCGGTGTAATTGATTTTTGCATCGTGTTTTTGCTCAAAGTCGGCAACTACTTCAGGGTCAATATACTCGCTCCAGTTCAACACATTTAAGGTTTGCTGAGCTAGGCTTATTTGGCTAAAGACAGTCAATAGCAGGGCAAGCATTAAGCTGGACTTAAACATGTAATTTACCTGGGTTCATGATTTCGGCGTATATTAAGTCAGCAATTGATCAGAGTAAGCTTGAACAGCTTTAATTTGTGCAGTACGTGATGGCATTCACTGCACGGACCTTGCTAGACCGAGTGGTTATAGACACCATCTTTTAATGTGTGCTGTGATTAAAAAGTGAGTGATGAAAGGGCTGTTTAGGTGCGGGATTGTTGGGCTAAGTGGTAAGAAGTGCATCTGTTAGTTGACGGCATTATTGTCTAGGGCCTATGCTGTGGCCATGATTAACATGCCATGGAGGCACCCGGTTTGGAACAAGAAGCACTGCATATTTGGGTGACAGGTAAGGTTCAGGGGGTTTATTTTAGGGCATCCACCGCCAAGAAAGCTTTGAAGCTTAATCTAGCCGGTTGGGTGAAAAACTTGCCCGATGGGCGAGTAGAACTACTGGCGCAAGGGGACAGCTATTCTCTTAACCAGTTGTTACTTTGGTGCCAAAAAGGCCCTGTTTTAGCCAAAGTAAGCAATATAGAGCGCAAGCTGGCCACCTTTGACCAAGAAATAACGGGTTTTGAGGTACTCCGCTAGCTGTTCAGCATGCCTTGGTACTGCTAATCTAGTACCTTAATTTCGCTACTAAAAAATAATAATGAAAAACGCACCCGCTTTTATACTCATACTGGTTTTGATCCCACTTTTGTTTGTTACTGGCTGCAGCTCTATGCCGGGTGTATTAGAGGGCAATGACCTTAGTCACTTAAGTTTACGTGATAAGCGCATGTCAGATAAAAAAGTCAAAGTACTTGAATCTACCCCTTCGCAATCTCAGGTTTTAGGCCAAGTGAGCAGTCAGCGTTGTCAAAGCACGGCGTTTAGTGAAGCCCCATTGGAAAAAACATTATTAGTGGATATGAAAGCAGAAGCCTATCGTTTAGGTGCTAATGCCTTAGGTGCCGTTACCCTTACCCAGCGTGGCGCAGTAGGCGAAGGCTGTTGGAATATTTTTACCGCCAGTGCTGACATGTTAGTGGTTGAGTAATTTTAAGGTCGGTGAGACAGGTGTTAAATAGCAGCACTTAAGTGCCAGCTATTAATGAATGAGTTAAAAGCCTCGAATGAGAAATTGTTCGGGGCTTTTTTGTAATGTGAAATAGTTGTTATCACATATAAAAATGCTGTGAGAAAAGTATTATTCATCCGCTAACAAGTTACCAAGGTGTATTCACAATGATGTTGTTTTTATATATAGAGGATGATTATACCTCTCAAGCTTGGTAATTGTATGTGCGAACAGTTTATTTTTATAGGTAAGGATAATATTTTCGCGTTTACACATTATAATGGGCCATTAGTGCGTATTTAGGCTGGAGACTTTTTAAGTAATTGTGCAAAATCAAAGGCTTATAAATAATGAAGCCGAAGATTACGAGGTCTCGTTATTTTTGTAAACGCGCATGCGCGTTTTTAAGGAGCCTTAAAAATGGGTTTTGTAATAAACATCAAAGAATCAAGAGATTACACGGAATATTGGGCATGTGCCTTTCCGTACAAACGCGCATGCGCACAACTAAGCTGTTAAGTGTATATGAATACTGAAAGTATCAGCAGAGTTGAAATACTTGATAGCGGTGAGTTAATACTCATATTAGAAAGCGGTGGTGATGCTGGATACCAGCACATTTATCGAGAAGCAGCTGAAGTGTACTGGGACAAAGAACTTAAAGGTTTTAAATCTCCTAAGCCAAGGCAATGGAGCTATTTGGAGAAGTATCTTCATATAGTTAAAGTGGCTGGGAATTGTAGTATTTTATTATCCTTAAATTCTAATACTGAGTTTCAAAATGTACCTGAGAATATTAGGGAAGAAATTCTTGCTAGTACCAACACTTAACCAGCGTAGCCATGAACGCCCTGCGGGCTGGACTCGTCGCTGCGCTCCTCGCCCATGCTACGGGCGTTAAGCCATCAAATAAATAAGGAATATTTATGGGTTTTGAACAAGTAACACTTGAAAGTAGTCACGTTCGATTAGAACCTTTATCTGAAGCGCACCGTGGCGAACTCATCGAAGCGATATCTGATGGTGAATTATGGAATTTATTTGTTACCTTAGTCCCACGAATTGAAGGTGTTGATGAATTCATTAAAAATGCGATCGCCTCTCATTCGAATGAAGATGGATTAGCATTTGCAATAATTGACAAAGCATCTGGCCGAGTAGTTGGTTCAACTAGATTTATGAAGGCTAGTTTAACGAATAAACGTGTTGAAATCGGTTTTACTTTTATAGCTAAGTCTTATCAAAGAACAAAAATAAATACAGAAGCAAAATTATTAATGCTTACCCATGTTTTTGAAACAATGAACTTGAATCGAGTCGAACTTCTTACCGATTACCTTAATAGTTCATCACGCAATGCTATTCTTCGTCTTGGTGCTAAGGAAGAAGGTATTCTTCGTAACCATATGGTAATGCCGGATGGTCGAGTTAGAGATTCTGTGTTGTTCAGTATTACGCTTAATGAATGGTCTGGTGTAAAACAGAACCTGTCATATAAATTAGCAAGTAAGGCTTAACTAGGTGCTGAATTTGACAGTCAAAAATGTTGCATGGGTTTTATTCCTGTAAATGAACAAGGTATTATGAGTAACATTGCATATGATTTCAAAATCAAAAAGTTATTTTCGAGCTGCGATGTGGATATTGCTGAGTCCTTTATTGTTTCTAATGGCTGTAATATCAACCGTTGAATCATTATCCGTATATTATGTGCAATTGGTTTGTTTTGGTTTAATTTCAATTGCAGGAATACTCACTGGTTTTGGTTATATCTTTAGTTGGCCTTGGGTTACTATTTCATCCAGGCTAATTACTAGGGTTTTAGTCATTTATTTTGTTGGTAGCTGGATACTTATGGCGTTATTTTTTGCTTATCATGAAGTAGTGTCTATCTAATCCCCCTAAAGCTCATAGTAAAAATATTAAATACGCGAACCGACGATCGTTCCTCACGCGGTTTATATAGGTGTTAGATTTTTCGAGTGATTCTATGATTCAATGTATTGGAAAAGCATTTTTCATCGTCATAATGCTTGCTTCTGCAGGATGTTGGCGTGATCAGGCACTTATTATTGATGAGCCTATTAAAGCGCTAGAAAACTCGTTAAATGATATCCCGATACTAATGAATGCAAACGATATTGTTGGCTTATCCGTATTAGTTATTCGGGAAAATAAAGTCAAAATAGCCAAATCTTTTGGATATGCCGACTTAGAGTCAAAGAAAAAAATAAACAAGCATACTGTCTTTAAAGCAGCCTCCTTGGGAAAGCCAATATTTGCTTATATAGTTGTCGCCTTGGCTCAGCAGAAAAAATTAGATCTTGATAAACCGTTATATTTATATACGGGTGAAGAAGTTGTAGTTAATGATTCTTTCTCTAAAGAAATTACGGCAAGAATGGTGTTGTCACATACAACAGGATTGCCAAATTTAGGTAAACAGAGTACACCGGAATTTAGCTTTAAACCTGATAGCGGTTTTCAATATTCTGGTTATGGATATCAGTACCTTCAGGGCGTAATTGAGGCGATTACGCAAAAGAGTTTAAATGAGTTAGCGGTTGAAATAGTTTTTGAGCCCCTGTCCATGACGGCAAGTAGTTATCATTGGCGTAAAGACTACGAAGGTGTTATATCAAGTAGCTATGGCGACAACAAAGATAAATACAAGGTAAACCAAGAAGCCCAAACTGGTCATGCTGCTTGGAGCCTGTATACAACCGCCACAGACTACTCAAAGTTTGTTACTCATATTATGCGTTCTTCAATAGAGAGAGGAAGTATTGCATTTCAATTACTCACCCCCACGGTTGATGTGGTCAAAGGCGTAAAGTGGGGGCTGGGCTGGGGTATACAAGATACTACCCCGCACGAATCATTTTGGCATTGGGGTAGTAAGGCTGGCTTTAAGCATTATGTTGTAGCGTATCCGGTAGAGAAGGTTGCCGTAATTGTTATGACCAATAGCAGAAAGTCTTTCAAAGTAGTAGATGATATTATGGCTAAATCAATAGGTGGCAGCTACCCATCTTATGATTGGTTTTGACATCAAATCTAGCAAGGTTTTACTACGGAAATTCACTCGCCGGTGCTCCTAAATTTCCGCAGAGCACGGCGCTAAACTGCAAGGCATCAGTAAATGAGTACTGAACTCAAAGAATATAAGATGGATCACCAGTTAGTACGGATGCTAAAGAGTAAAACCACGACAATTAACAACCTCCTTTCGATTAAGTGCGTATGGCGTATTTGTTTTGGTCGGTATGTTACTTAGCTGGATGTTTATGGGTACAAAAGTTGAATTTAATAAGGTAAGCAAAACCATTTATATGACAGGGTGTAAGTTCCCATTCAATGAGGTTTATGCGCTTCAGGTTATCTCTAGCTTAGCGGGCGGTCACGGACATGGTGTTTATAGAAATAACGAATTGAATATTATACTCAATGATGGCCAGCGTATTAATATACTAAATCATGGTGGGGTGGCGGCTTTCGAATATCAAGAACGACAGCTAAGTAAACTGCTAAATGTGTCAGTGTGGCAAGTATAAAAATAAAAATGGCCTAGGTTAAGCTAGTTAAGTTAAAATTTATGATATTACTGAAACGTTAGTGTCTAAGCATGACATCCCCAATGGTACCGCCTTTATCGGCGCTAGTTGAAAATATAAATCTTTAATCAGGAGTTCGTATTGAATCCAATAGAACATGTCTTAGAGTTTATGACTGAAATTGAAAAACTAAAAGACGTTCAGCGTAAAACACGTCCAGTAGGTTTGAATAGATATGAGAACTCAGCAGAGCACAGCTGGCACGTATGTTTATCGGCATTAATGTTAAAAGACTATGCCAATGAGCCTATTAATATTGACCGTGTAATTAAGATGCTTTTGATTCATGATCTGGGTGAGATTGATGCGGGTGATACTATTATTTACGCAGGTGAAACCAAAGAGATAAAAGAAAAGGAAGAGGCAGGCATAAAAAGAGTTTTTAGTTTGTTGCCTGTTGGTAAAGCAGATGAATATATATCACTCTGGAGTGAGTTTGAGCTGGGTGAATCTGTTGATGCAAAATACGCTAAGGCTATTGATAGGGTGCCGCCATTACTGCATAACTTAAAGGGTGAAGGACACAGTTGGAAAGATAATAATGTTCCAAAAGAAAAAGTCTTTTATTTAAACAGTCGGATTGCAAAAGGAAGTACTGCACTTTGGAATGTACTAAAAGGCAAGCTTAATAAAGCGGTTGTTGATGGCATTCTTAAGTGAGTGTTCTATAAAATACCTCTTAAGTTAAAAGCCTCCAAGAAGGTGCTTCCTTCTATAAGCACTTAGTCAGTTTTGGGGTTAATGCTGGCAACTTCTTTAGTTTGATTGATTTCAGTAATTAGCTGATTCACTTCAGATTGCAGCGCGTGACGCTTGATATCTGAGATAGAGGCGTCAGCCGCCTGTACCACCAGTTCCCGTATAAGCTGCAACTTGTAGTTCAATGTGTCCAATGCACACTCTGCGGCCAGTGCAATAGATGTATCATTGCCATCAGTTTGTGCTTTTATTGCGTTCTGTTTGTCCTGATGCGTGGTTATCGACGTTATATTGCTATTAGTATCGTGTGTCATGGGCTCTCCCTTAGTTCTGTTATCGGCCGTGATGAGATAAAGTTTAATTTACCGGCCTAAAGAATTGGGTACACCTAAGTGGGTCGATACGCTTAGTGTTGATGCTTAATTGTTCGGTCCATTTACGACCAAAGGCTTAGGCCATTGAAGGATTACAAATCTGGACAAGTCGTCCCCGAATAAATGACTTTATGAATAAATATACAGGTAAAAACAAGGAGAGTGAGGAGGAAGCGAAAGGGGAATACACATTATTTAAAACGCTCTACAACTTTTATGTGCGATAATCGCCCCCTAATGCATTAACATAATAATTTTAGTATTTAGGGATTGAAAATGATTTATAAATTGGTTTTTAAAGGAGTATTAACCAATGGTATTGATAAACAGCAGGCTATTGCGATATTCGCTAAACTGTTTTCAGTAACGCAAGATGATGCTGAAGTGCGATTTTTCTCTAAAGACATTGTGATCAAACAGTTGGAAGATAAAAAAACAGCAGAACACTATCTCGTAAAATTACAACAAATGGGTATTGTGATCGAAATTCGTGAACAGCCCAGCGATAACATACACAGTGTCACGCCTATTCTTCCCAAGCCCCCCAGTCCATCCGAGCCAGAACCTTCAGTGGATGATAATTCTAAGTCGCATTCAACTCGTAATCGGTTAATGCTATTAGGGGGATTATCAACAGTTGCTGTTATCCTTGTTGTTGGTTTATTTATTTATGCTCAGCGCTTATTAGATACCAGTGTGCCTGCAGTGGTACAAAAAGCAGAAGCAATTTTATTGACACCAAATACCATTGTTTTGGGCCACGCAAACATTGCAAAAATGGCAGAACTTGAGCAATTATTTACCGATACAAGCAATGACGATTATAGATACAACCCAAATGGCGAAGGGGTAATCAATGCATTATTGGCTGAGGATATAAACCTTAGACGCGACCTAGATCAGCTAGTATTTTCTTTGAATTTTAACGAAGACACAGGCCCCTATGTTTCAGCTGTTTTGGCCGGTACATTTAACCAAGCTGCGTTATTTAAGGGTTTGGCTAGACATTACAGTGTTACTAAGAAAACAGTTGATGGTTTAACCATATTTGAATTAATAAAAGAAAATCGACACACGTGTAAAATGAGTGAGCCCATTGCAGTAACCAGTACTAACAATATGATTGTAATTAGTCATCCAGCTAGCATTGTATCTATTTTTAATCAGCTTAATACGCCATCACGCTCTACTGTCGTGAATCAACAATGGCTAGATTATCGTTCGCAACACATTGCGAGCATTGGCCTACTGCAGCCTGACAACCTAAAACACGCAAGTTCAGGTTTTGTGGGATTAATGTTAAGTGGCTTAAGCAAAGAGATAAAAGGTGCTCAGTCCGTGTTTGCTGGTTTGTCAGCATCCTTTCTCCCCCCTAGTGGCAGTATTGATATTGTTGTTAATAGCCGTGATAAAACTTGGTTAAGTGATACTCAGGGTCGCCTTCAAGAACAACTAACAGAGCAACAACAAACAGCCAATAGTAATGATGACTTTTTATCCAAATTAATTAATGGTGTGGAAATTGTTGATAAGCCTCAGACATTGGGAGCTCGCTTTACTGTCGATGCTGAAATGGTCGCTGAAGGTAAAAAAGCTTTTGAAAGCGGATTATCAAGTTTAATTAGCCTAGGCGGTGGAAAACAATCTTCTTCTGATAAGGATAATATTACAGAAGAGATTGATGAAAATGTTAAACCTTATATTGTTCGTATTTCTTCATTGCAGCTACCCGAATTTGAATCTAAATATGGTAAACGTTATCAATGGCAAGAAGGCCCTCTGGCAGCCAGTGTTACCTCTTTGCGGATAAATGCTGATAATCAACTTGAAATAGATATTGAAGCGGCTGCCAGTGGCTTGCCTAACGCCCCTTCTTCAGGTTATGGCAGTTCGGGTGAGTTGCTCATTACCTCAGTAATAGATAAAAGTGGCGCGGAGCTTCTAGCTGTAGAGACGTGCGGTAATAAAATTAATAGTGATCCAGCTGAAATGACCAGCTACTCAAGTGATGGCGCAGTAGAGGCGAAAAAAACAGTTAGGTTATTACCCATCGCGAAGGTTGATGATATTGCACAGCTAGAAGGGCGCATTGACCTGGCGATTGCAACGCAAACTAATACGGCAATATTGGCTGCCGACAGTGACGAAATGGTCGTTGAGCAAGGTGATATGTATCTTCGCATTAAGTCAATTGAAGGAAATTCAGTCAATTTTGTGGTGAGTGGTAACCAGCAGCGCCTGTTAAGTGTTCGCGCAATGAATGCGAACAAACAATACTTGCAAGGCAGTGGTAAAAGTTCGTTTGGCGATTCGCAAAGTAAAAGTATGAATGTGACCTATAAAGGCAATGTTAAGTTTGTCGAGATAGTAAGTGCTGTGAATTATAAGAGGGTAAAAAAACGTTTTACTATTACCAATGCATTGCCTTTGCAAAGAAAAAATGAATTCGCCTCTTTGCCTACAACAATTAAGCCTTATAGTTTAAGAGACTGGTCGGCAGTTAAGGCTATGGCCAAAACCTTCAAACCTAACGCGACATCCTTTCAATGGCTGGGTGAGGCACAATATAAAAGGTCACTAAAACTAGGGGTAATGAGTGTATACCCAATGAAAGTGTCTAGAGGTTTTAACGGGCATAGCCTGCGTGGCAATATTAAATTTGAAATGCCATACGTATCGGCTTTAGAGAAAATGGCTGGCCGAGTATTGTTTGATATAAAGTCATTATCGTTTGAAAATACCGCCCCAATAGCTGTTGATTATATACTGCCATTTGAAATGAATTTCACTGGTTTTGGTAATCAGTATAAAGATCAGAATAAATCCGAAGCCGAATTACGAAAATCGATTTATTTGCACGCTTACCAACAACTTGAAATCCCTTTATTTAAAGAGGGGAAGGCACTGTTAGACACTAAATTAAATAGCCTGACAGGAGATTTGGTTTTCAGATTACCGCAAGAAGTATCCTCACAAAGCCTTAACTCAATCGCTCTGGGTAAACGGTTAATTGTTAATGGCGTGACGTATAAAATAGTTGAAATGGCTGCAGGAGTACTTAAAGTTAGCGCTGAAGGCGATGTGCGTTCTTTACTTGATATAAGAATACTTGATAAAGACGGTAAACAATTAGGAAACGGCTCAAGCTTTAATGAGGAAAGACAAATGGGGCTACAAGATAAGGAGTTTAAACCTCGTTTATTAGCGGATATTCGTTTTCAAGGTGAACCTGAAAAAATGCAGGTAATCTATGCTGCGAGTGAAGCAGTAAAGCGTTATTCAGTGACTCTTAAACTGCCTAAGTAATAAAATATTAAAGTCATACCATGCTAAATATTTAAGGCTGGATGTTTTAACGGTTAGTGCTAGCTCTTTAATAAGATAAAAAGCCTCGGATATGCAAATGTCCGGGGCTTTTTCATGGCTGGTAAAGCAAGTTAAACGAGGGTCAAGGTTAACGTTTTAATACGATACGGTAATGAGCATCACCGCTTTCAAGGCGTTGCATCGCGTCATTAATATTAGAGAATTCAAACTCTTCAACGACCGGCTTAATATTGTGTAGATAGGCAAACTCCAGCATGCGAGCAATGGTAGAAGGGCTGCCTACTGGCGAACTGGACACTGACTTTTGCCCTGGCATTAATGAGAATACACTTAAATCCAACGGTTCTAGTGTGGTTCCTACAAAATGTAAACGTCCCTTAGGGCGCAGTGCACCAACATAAGCATTCCAATTAAGTTTTACATCAACAGTGGAAATAATTAAGTCAAATTGGTCAGCAGCTTGAGCAATTTCTTTTTTGTCGCGAGAATTAATACAGTGATGGGCACCCATGGCTAAGGCTTCTTGGCGCTTTTTTTCACTTGATGTGAAGGCGGTTACTTCGCAACCCCAAGCATTCAAAAACTGAAGAGCTAGATGTCCAAGGCCGCCAATGCCAATGACAGCCACTTTATCGGTGGGTTTAATATTAAACTGTACAAGTGGGTTAAATACGGTGATGCCTGCGCAAAATAATGGCCCTGCTGTTTTTTTGTCTAGGCCAGCAGGTAACGCTACTACACTGGCAGCATTGGCGCGCACTTTATCAGCAAAGGCGCCATGGCGACCAATAATCGTGCCTTTAGCAGATCTACAAAGGTTTTGGTCCCCTTCGTGGCAACTACGGCAAGTATTGCAATAATCGCTGTGCCAGCCTAGGCCTACCGATTGTCCCACTTTAAATTGCTCAACATCTTTACCCACAGCTGCAACAGTGCCGACTGCTTCATGGCCTGGCACAAATGGGTATGATGTCATGCCCCATTGGTTTTTCAGCATGCTTAAATCACTGTGGCAAAGCCCACAATATTCCACATTTATTTCTACATCCCTGTGACCCAAAGGGCCTGGATCGTATTCAAATGGTGTTAACTGACCGTCCGCTTCTTGGGCTGCGTAGGCATTAATCATGTGATCTCCAATTTTTAGTATTTACATTAATTCGTACTTATTTAGGTAATAAGTGGTCCAAAAAGATTGGATCGTATTAAAACGCTGTTATTTCACTAAACCGTTAAGAAGTCGGTCTATGCTGCGCCAATACATCTTAGTAATTTCTTTTGGGCTGCGAGGCAATAAGCCTGAAGTGTACAGGGAAAAGAAGCCAATATAAGCGGACAATAAAAGCGCCGATAGCTCACCTGCGTTGTCTTCTTTTAAGTACCCCGACACCATGCACTCATTAATGCGGGTGGTATACAGGTTAAACGAAATTTTAGAGTCGGCTCGTAAATCACTAAATTGAGCAAGTTCGTCCTTCGTTTCTGATTTAATAAAAATGAGCTCAAAATATCGAGGGTGGTCTAATACAAATTCTAAAGCATTGCCCATGGTTTTCTTTAAGCGCAGCTCGGGTGTGGGTTCATTTTCAGCAGGAATTAGGTAGTCGGTATAGGTAGAAAATCCTTTTTTCACTACGTGATGAAAAAGCGCTTCTTTGTTACTGAAGTGACGATAAATAGCCGTGGCGCTTATGTTGGCTTTTAGCGCTATCTTACGCATAGAAAGCCCTTTGTAGCCTTCGTTAAGATACTGATCGCGTGCGCATTCTAGTATTATGTCTTTAGTTGGTTTCATGTTCACTTTTAGCTAATTTGATACGATAAAAACTTGTATGGATTAGTGTAGCAACTGGCTTTTATACTGTCAGTACTTATAAATTTTATAAAAAGTTATGATTCCATCAGCGCTTAATCAGCTAGCATTCCCCCAATAATCAATAAAATCCGACTCTTATTTAGTAATATTTATATCGCTATTAAAAGGACTTCTAAAAGCACAAATAACTATTTTCATGTTTAATTAATCCCCATGTTTAGCTTCCCATCATTGCAAGTGAGCACATGGGGAATCGTAAGGCTAAAAAACAAGCATCGCGGCTAAAACTAGGTTAAGCATCATCATGATGAAGTCATTAACAAAGATGAACAGCATAGTGCCTTTTAACACCTGCCAAATACCCTCACCGCGTCTATTTTGAATAGCCACTGGCACATTAAAAATAAACTGTGATCCGTGGGCCACGGCACATACTAACAATAAGATGGCGCGCTGATCATCATTTGGGAATACATCTAGATTAGCCAGCAATAATATATTCAAAAGTGCAAATGCAAAGTTAAAACCGCCCAAGAAACGTCCAGACTCCGCCAAAATATTAAAGACCGGTGTATCTCTTTGCTCTTTGGGTACTACAACCTTGGCAAAAATCTTGGGGCGCAATGAAAATACGTTAAACGCCATTGCAAACCAAATAATATTTAAAATGAGTAGTGCTTCTAACATGGTAATTTCCTTTAATATTTTTGTTATTTACTAGACGCGCCTAATTAATGTTTATCTAGTCCATCAATTTTTTTAAGCCAGCCGCAGTAACCTGATGACCACCAATGGCAAAATTACCCTCGGGAGACTCATTGATAATGACCCAGGCACTTTTTTGAATCTTTGCTCCCACTACCTCACCTACGGCTTTGGTAAGGGCTTGGGTTAGTGCTTCTTTTTGCTCAGCGGATAACGCGCCTTCCACTGTGTTGTAGGTAATAACGGGCATGTAGTGATCCTAATAATCGCTTGTTTGGCATCTTAATGTTAACTGGTGTTAACCATCAAGTTAACGAATGTTAACTTGATGGGGTTAGTTTTGTCAATATAGGCAGTAAGGCGGGAATAGATAGCTGAATGTAGCCGCTGTACTGGGGTTTTTTAAGAGGCTGTGGTATGTTTACCGAATCTACATTGGGTGTGGATTTTAGTTGTATTATTATAGGGATATAAAAAATCATGAATTATTTTTTAACGTTAATTGTTGTCAGTAGTATTTCGTTTTGTGGATTTTCCCAAGCAGAAAATGGCAGTGGGTACTTAAAAGTAGTCTCAGTCGGTGGGAATGGCGTAACAGTGAGAGACACCGAGAGTAATTGGTTTTATGGGGCAGATTATTCATTGTCAGAAAATGATTCTGATTACAGTGGTAGTGAAACATCGCATGAAGTATCAGCGATTGTTGGGCGTAGAGTGTACTTAGACAATAAAGATGTGCGCAGTTTTGTAGACGGCACCTTTAGTGTGTCTCATTATTTTTCTGATTCAGAGCGTACGTCTTATCGAGTGACTAGCGTCTATGGTATAGAGCGGTTCATTTCTGAAGAAGTGAGTGTAGAGGCATCCATAGGTGTTGCTTTGTATCACTACGACTCAGAAAACCATAACTCGACGAGTTTGTCTGGCCCGCTAGGCCGATTTTCTATGAGCTACTACTTTAACTAATAAGTGGTGCTGTAAGCTAATGTAGTGCATTCAGCTAATATCTGCAGGCTTAACGCGTAGAGATCAGCGTATAAAGATAAAATTAAAAAGCCTCGGATGAATAATTTTCAGGGGCTTTTCCTTGAATATAAAAAGAAAAGGCTAATATTTCAGCAATTAATTGGTACAACTCAGAGGGGATGGATTGGCCGAATTTGCAATTCGCTAAGTTGCGCAAGGAGTTGTGGGTTTTCATAAATAGAAATGCCCATTTCCAAAGCCTGTTCTATTCGCTTTTGGGCAGATTCCCCTTGTCGTTGATCACTGGATCCTGGCCACCGTCATAAACAATGCCAGTGCTTGATCTTTTTCATCCCATTGTTTGTTCATATTCATTCCTTATTCTGGGCGATTAAAATACCACTGTTTAATTTAAGTTAGCCATCACGTTAATCTATGTGAGTTAATTCATTACGTGTGCACATCAATTATAGACTGG